>MDSV01228358.1_pt1 | contig 12039 bp, 10 predicted proteins | sample 810851 | NCBI WGS metagenome assembly MDSV01 (sample SAMN05326640, study PRJNA326480) | marine metagenome | isolation source: seawater | place: Atlantic Ocean: North East | collected 2012 | reverse complement strand
GTCACTAAAGTTGCGCTGCTCGTTGGCGATACTCACGGTCCACTCGGAGTTATTTCCTCCGCCGGTCATAGCGACTGTAAATTCACGAAGACGCTCCTCGGAATTACCACCAGTAGGACGGAATCGGGGGGTGTAGCGATACAGGCCCGTGACATCACGTTCTGTTGCAGTAATGACATTGACTACCTGACCTGAAATACCGCCAATATCGAGACTGGCGCCATCAACAACCTCGAGTCGAATGACGCTGTCGACCGAGAGCCTTTCAAGCGCCTCCGCGGGGCCATTTGACTTGCCGGACACACGCCGGCCGTTGATAAGTACATTGGTGTCGGCCTGTCCAAACCCTCGTTCATCACCGCCTTCGTCAAGGTTGAAGCCAGGTACTTGCTTTACCAAGTCTAGCGCCGATCTTGGGACAAACTGAGAAAAGTCGGCGGGGAAATATGTTTGACGAATGCTCTGGTCACTGTCGGAATTTGCTTGAATCGCGTGAGCGAACAATGCGGAAATAACAACGCTTAGTAACAGGGACAGACGTTTGAAATACATAAGCGATTTCGCGTGAGAAACTTAATGCAGGTGAATTGACGCGGGCCAGTATACGTTCGCTATCGCACCACCCACAACGGCTATGGATGAATCGATACAACTAACTATGAAATTGGTATCTAACGTCTTAGTTTCGAAATTGGCCGATTGTCCAGCACCGCACAGATGAATACATCATGGGCTCAATCCTGCTCTCCCATGAATTGGGTATCCACCACAATTAACTCTCGATAGCGTTCGGGCATTTCCCATCCACCGATATAACCCTTGGGCACTATCAGCGACTCACCGGCTTCATACGTGTACTCACCTCCGCTATCCGGCCTTAGAATCAAAGTACCCTCGAGAACCGTTATGAACTCATCATAGACAGAGCCCTCGATTCTGACCTTGCCCGGCTTCGATTCATACACTGACACCATGATATTGCCCGTGTGGAAATTATAGGTTCTGAAACCTGTGGGTTCGCCCTCAGCCGTTATACCTTCATCGTCGAACTCTGCCGGGTCACCTGTAACCAGCCCCTCGCCATCGAGAAAATGCTGCGCAATAGAAATAGGTAACGCTGAATCGGGGTTCTCAGACTTCTTTTTACTCATCTCGTGATCTCGTCAACTACCTTAAATACAAAAGGGTACTGTCCTGACTCACTCAAGGTCCGACCTTAAAAACGCTTAAGACTCGGGTCTTAATGCACATCCAGTGTGCGCAGCTCACGGCGCATAACCTTCCCGGTGCTGGTTTTGGGTAGATCGTCAACGAACTGAACGGCCCGAGGCACTTTGTAAGCTGCCAAGTGCTCGCGGCAATAGTCGACAATCGCCTGTTCGGAGGGTGCTACACCGACCCTAGGCACAATATAGGCCTTCGCCAGCTCACCTTTTTCAGCATCGGGAACGCTGCCTACAGCGACTAATGCGACGTCCGGGTGACCTGCAACCACGCGCTCAATTTCTGCCGGATAGACGTTGTAGCCTGCAGTGAGAATCATGTCTTTCTTTCGATCGACAATAAACACACAGCCATCCTCATCCATGGAGGCTAGATCCCCGGTGTGCAGCCAGCCATTGGGTTCGATTGTTTCCTGTGTCGCTTTGTCATTGCCGTAATAACCCTGCATTACAATGCCGCCCCTAATCATCAACCCCCCGACTTCACCTGCCGGCAGGGTTTTATTCGCATCCTCAGCATCGGCAATCCGAGCCTCTGTGTAAGGAAGTGGGACACCGATTGATCCGTGCTTCACTGGGCCATTTGACGCAAACGTGGTTCCGAGTCCACCCAACTCAGTCATTCCCCACAGCTCGATAAGAGGACAACCAAAGCGCGCTTCAACCTCCTCCATTTTCGGCTTGGGCATGGTCTGCCCACCCACGGTACAGCAACGAAGCGATGACAGGTCGTACCGATCTAAGTCCGGATGGTTCAGCAGGAACATGAACATCGTTGGCACACCCTCGAACATCGTTGCTCTGTGTGTCTGGATACTTTCCAGCACGGCCTGTTCGTCAAATACGGGGTGTAAGACCAAGGTCATACCCGATTGAACTGCACCACTCATCACCACATTGCCATATACGTGAGGGCAAGGAAGTGCCGTGACCACAGTGTCTCGGTCAGAGCGCTGGTGCATGAGCGCCGTCATCGCCACGTTGAGAACAATACTCCAGTGCGAGAGGCAGGCGCCTTTTGGATGGCCAGTCGTACCAGAGGTATAACCGATGGTAGATAAACTATTTGGGTCGATCTCACCCATAGTGAACTCGTCGCTTGCGGACGCGAGTAAATCGTTGAATGAGAGCATGTCATCGGGTAATGCGCTATCACCAAATGCAATCAATTGTTTAACACCAGAGTTGGCTTTTACGCCTGCAATCGACAGGGCTTTTTCGTGGGAGGCTATGACGACAGTGGCACCGCAATCATTCGCCACGAACTCTACTTCTGACGGAGTGAGCATGACATTGATGGGGTTAATCACCGCTCCCGTTTTCAGCGCGCCATAATAGCTAACCACCCATTCCCAGCAGTTACCTGAATAGAGAGTAATGCGATCGCCTGACGTCACTCCAAGAGAGGAAAGCGCGTTAGCAAAGCAATTAGATAGTCGATTCAGTTCGTTAAATGTCAGCTTTTTATCAGGGCAGATCAGTGCTGTCTTATCGCCAAATTGCGCCGCTGCTTCAGCAGGGATATGACCAATCGATGACGCCATTATCTCACCTCGCTCTGTGTTCGGTTTTTGGCGTTTTCAAAGTCACCAAAAATGTTTGCTGTGATGTGTCACTTACGGAGCAAACACATCCACTTCGTCACAAAACCTCATTCACGGCTCTGATCGCCGCGTCGATCGCGGACTGCACGTACGCGTGTGCCTCCGTATCGGAGTTGGCGATGCTGATTCGGCCGATAGGCGCCCTTGCCAATTCGTGAGGGGCCTGCCCCGGCGGCCACTTTGGATCGTGTAAATCCATGTACTCGTAGGCGTACCCATGCGCCCAGCGATTTACGGTGATCACCTCGACATCCGTCTTGGCATCGAAGCCCGAAGATCCAAACATACCGGTTAGCTGGCTTAGGGTCGCAGTCTCTATCTCTTCGAACGACATGGAGAGTAAACGGTGCCGCCCCTGCCGACATAGATCACGGGCTGATTCTCCGCCGGTAGCCTCTGGTGCAGGTGCGCTGATCATCCACACAACCAGCGGGTCATCATCCCCGGTCGGAGCTTCATAACCCCCGAGACTCAACGGTGGCGCCGAGGCCACGAGGCTGTAGAACGATCCCGGGCACTGATAACCCGATACTGCTTGTTTTCGCACCGCAGTCCCAGAACGCAAAAGAACATTGGTGCAAATAAAGGGTACTTTTACGCCATAGGCCAAGTTTTTCCGCTGCTCATCCGGAAGTTCTGAGCAGAGACTTGGCACCATACCGGCGTACCCGGCAAGAATGCTGGAACGACAACGAACCACCCGGTTCTTGCCGTCAGCTACGTAAGCCACATCAACCAATCCATCGTCTCGATTTGTGACGTTCACGGCAGTGGAATTCAGGCGCAATCGGACGCTAGCCCCTTCGCGATCGAGACCACCGTAATCAACAACTCTCGTCACAATACTCTCGGCGGCATCGCCCGACACCGCACTGGGAATAAGATGACTAACCAATAACCTAGCTACAGAGGCGTTGCCGTCGGGAAATATTGGGTAGCGATAGAGATCAGGATCGACCTCCTCAGCCTCAGCGCTATCAGGTGCAGGCGGCGTGACACTTGTTGCTCCCGGGGCACCTGCTTTCAGTGCTTCGTAAATCGAAACGCTTTTTGCACTGACGCCAAACAGGGCCTTAATCCAAGGCTCTACAATTTTAACTCCGCTTTCTGACATGCCGACTCGCTCCGACAAGAACGTGGCATAGGCGGTCTCATGCAGGAAGTGTTCTCGCTCCTCATTAGGGATGCCCTTCAAAAAATCCGTCTGCGCACCAATGAGGGCTATCAATCCGGCCTCATCCGCCTCTGGCAACTCGAGCGATCGAACTGCGGCCGAAAAATCGCCAAAACCGGCCCACGTGAGATTCCAGGGACCATTGATAGATCTATCAGCCCCGAAGTCACTCGCATTGAGATACAAACCGTGCTCGGCCAAGGGGTCGCTGATCATGTACGCCGGTTCAATCGCCTGCCTGAGGCCAGCAAAATCAACACCGATCTCCTCGAGCAACGCCAGAGCCGCATCGCCCATAGCTCCCTGCTCTAAGTTAAGGCTTCCGCCCACGCCCAATAGGGTCCTGCCGTCAGCAGAGAACTCATTGCGCTTGGCATGACCGCCAAAATCATCATGGTTGTCGAGTATCAGAATTTTCGCGTCTGGCCCGGCGCGTTTTTTATAGAGGTAGGCTGCGGTTAGACCGCTGATACCCGCACCCACGACCACCAAGTCGTAGAGGGTATCAACCGGTGCGAAGTCGGTTGGACGCTGTCCGTATCGGGCCAAGGCGTGCGCCACTTCATAAGAGCCTGGATGATTACCCCGCATCCCGGTCAGCGAGGGTGGATACACCGTTTGCGAAAAAGCCTGACCAGAGTTGGCTGAACTGATTAAAGGCGATAGCGCCATACCACCAGCCACCAGAGCGACACCATCGAGGAAATCTCGACGCGATATCTCTCGTTTACCGCTTTTTTTCATTCAGGTATCACCCTAATGGCTTAACCCTCTGCCTCGTTCCAGGCAGCGGTTTCCACAATAATTTTTTCAAGATATTGTTCCGGCATATCCCAGGTGCCGGTCCACCCTTTTGGCACCAGAAAGCCGTCACCGACACCAAAGGTCTGACTGCTGCCATCATCGGAGGTAAGAGCTACCTGACCCTTCAGAACAAGGACGTATTCATCATAGGGGAACGGTGCGGCCACCGTGAGGCGAGCCGCCTCAGCACCGTAGAGTGCGGCGACCACTTCCCCTTCATGCAATACCTTCTGCGCATGCTTATTCCCGCCAGCGACAACCACACCCTCTGGCCACGGTGGCAATGCTTCCAAGGTATCTTCTCGCAACGCATTCACCAACAAGGGCAGGACCTCAGGGTCAGCCTCACCTGCCGAGCGTTTGGAATCAAACGTGGAAGCAATACTGCTTTCGCTCTGGTTCCACGACGCAGTCTCTACAATGATCAGCTCCCGAAAAGGGCTAGGCATGTCCCAGGTACCCATCCACCCCTTGGGCACCAGGAAATGATCATTCGGTCCATAGACCTGACGATCGCCTGAGTCGGAAGTCAGGACAACTGTCCCCTCGAGCACCCGTACGAATTCATCGTACGGATAAGGCTCATTGATGCCGATAACAGCGGGCACTGACTCGTAAATGACGACAACAAACTCCCCCTCGTGAAGCACTTTTTGCCCATGAGCACTCTCACCGGATATCAGCATACTCGCCGGCCAGGGCGGCAATGCTTGCACTGCCTCCGTCATTAAAGACTCCGTCCTGAGTGGCAATATGGACGAATCAGCTTGTGAGATTGGGGACATCAAAGTTACCGTCAGTAAAAAGATTAATTTCAGTCGTTTAGCCATTGAACACCCTTTGTAAGCAGACGCGAAGCCGATCAAAAATGCATGTTCAATTCAGCTCTAATCATGCGCTTGTAACCCCAGTGCAATAGAGGTCCCCAGCCAAAATCCGCCCGAAGCGTCGCGTAATCTTTATCAGTCAGGTTGTCGACTGCGATTGCGAAGTCCCAGGCTTCACTGCTAGGCACGTAGGTAACCTTGGCGTTCATGACCCCATAACCATCCTCTTCCAAGAAGTTATCCATGTCATGGAAATAGTCGCCTGTGTAGTTGTACATGGCGAACCAATTGAGAGTGCCGCTGGCAAAGGGCTGGTCAACCATAGCGCCCAACGAATAGGTCTCCTTAGGTGCATACGCCAAGGTCTGACCATCGAGCGCTCCAGAAGTCACCTCCGCTTCAGAGTTTGCGTAGTTCGCCATCAGCAGGACGCTGTCACTGGGTGCGTAATTGAGGTCAAACTCAAAGCCTCGCGAGTCGACGTCTCCCGAGTTACCTATTTGCAGCCCCGTCTCAAGGGTCAAAGTCGCGAACTGCAGCGCCTCGTAGTCGATAACGTAGAACGAGCCGTTTAACTGCATCCGCCCCTCCATCATTGTCGACTTGAAGCCTAGCTCATAGGCAGTACTGGTCTCAGGATCGAAATCGATGATGGTCTCGGCAATAAAATCACCATCTAAGTCAGCGACTGAGGTATTAAAACCACCACCTTTGTAGCCCTGCGAAACGCTCGCGAACAGCATCGTAGCGTCACTAACGTTGTATTGAGCGATGAAACGCGAAGTAAGCTCATCCCATTCTTTTGTCTCACACAGCTCGCCAGGTGTCGGTCCGCCAGCCTCACCAAAATCATCCTGAAGGGTGTTTGTACACCAGTCCTTATCATCGGAGCTCCATCGAGCACCCGCGGTCAGTGCTAATTGATCAGATGCTTGCCAGGTGATGTCGCCGTAAATCCCCATTGATTCATTTTCGGCTTTGCTGGCGATGCGTTGGCTTCCGAGCGGAAACCCCAGCGCCGTAGCCACGTAGTCAACTTCCCATCGAGAATTGTCTAAATCCTCGCTGTAGTAACTCACGCCTGTGAACCAGTCGATGGCCTCCGAACCTCCGCTCAACCGAAACTCTTGATAAAACGAGTCGGCATCACCTCCGAGCCCCACGGGTATATCGAGACCACCTACGAACCCGCCAGGAACGCCAAAGACAGCCTCGTCGATCGTAATATCGTCGGCTGTTCCATCGACATCCTCAAAGTAGTCATTTTCACCGCTTCGCGAGTCTGTGATGGATACGAGGGTCAGTGAATCGCTCAGTGACCAGGTCAAGCGCAAGCCGAAGCCGTCGTCTTTATTTTGCTCAAAGTTGGGCTGGTTAATGGCAAAACGATCCGGGTACTCAACACCCGGTTGAGCCGGGTTGGTAAGGGTACTCACAGCGCTGGTGTAGTTTGTTTCGGCATCGCCCTTGTTGTATTTAATGAGCGCTTCGAGGTTGTCGGAAATATCCCACCGAGCCGATAAGCGCAATACGTCGCTCTCGGTATACATTTCTTGACCGCTGTTTACCTCGGTCCACATTCCCTCCCACTTTTGGTTTTGATAGGCGAGACGCAATGCAAACGAGTCACTCAGCGCCCAGTTTCCTACTAACTCATAACGCCGCTGACCTTCGTCACCCATCGACAAGCCGAGGTGGAGCTCATCTTCATCACCCGGCTTATTTGTCACCAAACTGATCGCACCTGCGGCCGCATTTCTTCCAAAAAGCGTGCCTTGAGGACCCTTCACCACCTCGATGCGATTGATATCAAAAAAGTTACTGGTCGCAAAGATATTACGGCCCACGTAAGCGTCATCAATAAACACCCCGACTGAGGGTTCCGAACCAATGGTCCAGTCGTTGCTACCAATACCGCGAATGGCCCAGGTGTTCGTCGCCAAACCATAATCAGCACCGCTTAGGCCAGCGACCATCGGAATGACTTCGGTAATCGTATTAACGCCTGTTTGCTCAAGCAGCTCTTCATTGACAGCACTAATCGCAATCGGGACGTCCTGAAGGCTTTGCTCACGTTTCTGAGCCGTAACCAACACTTCCTCGAGTTGTGCGGAGGCGGAATTCGCTGTGAGTAACGCCGCGATAACGATAGAAATCTGTTTTTTATTTATATTTTTCAATGTCTTATCTCCTTGCAAGGGAAAGTTTTTTGAGGCAAATGAAAATGCATACCGTTGATCTCACGTTATGGGAGAGGCCCTCCCAAGGGTGCTCGGTCACGCTTGAAAATAGGGATCATGACTATCACCAAAGAGAGCAGGGGTATGAACGTGAGCCCAAACACAATCTCGATATCGGCTGCACCAATCACGCCGGTGAGTAACAAAATCAGACCGACGTGAAAGCCCAGGCCAAACAGGCCAAGTGACGCAGCTGCAACGGTTGAAAGTCTGTCCACACGGTCTACCGCGCCCATCATCAGGACGGCAAAGAGGGCGTAGAGCCAAAACCCGAGGTAATCGAAAGAGGTATATAGAGAAAAGGGGATGGACACGTTTAGCAGCGGGAGCAGTGTCTCAGCCATTGCGGACCCCGAGCCCCCTGTGACTGATGCCTCAGTCAACATCGGGATCGTCCAAATTGCCATGAACTTGGGAATTGCAAACGCCATAGTGGCCATGGCCACAGCGCCAACAGCGAGGATCACCCTTAGCGGTGCGACCTGGCGCGCGCGCAACGCAATAGCGAGAAAGAAGCCTGAAAGGCTCAGCATTGCAATGATCTGATTCACCCAGCCCGCGACAAACGACCCCATATTTTCCGCGAGCCAAGCCAGCCTCTCGGTGTCTGTTGCGTCGGCTCCAGCGGGCGCATCCAAAGGAAGTAGCGCGGCCGCAAGACCTGTAAGGATGCACAGAATAACCGTGACAAAGCCGAATTGATTAAGACTGCGATCAAATGATGCATCACCCATAGTGTTTGGCCTGCTGCTCTGCATTTATTTGTATTCTCCGTATCCTGTTAGATCTTTTCTGAACTCGGATAAAGGCTTTTACATGTCAAGTGACAGGTTATAGCATGTCAACTGACATGCTGACAAGGTTGACAAATGAGCTACGAAATTACGCGAAGGGATTTAGTCGGGGGTATCGCCATCGGCGCTGGGGGACTGCTACTCGGTGGATGCAACAAAAAGTCGACTTCGCCGACTGAAACAGCGGCACGTCCTACCCCTCACTCGAGAAACTACTCGGGCTACTACCCACCCACAGAAACCGGTATGCGCGGCAGCCATGAGGGCTCCTACGAGGTCGCACATGCCCTGAGTTGGCGTGGAGAAAAGCCAAGTGCTTATCGGTCACTGGACGAACACTACGACCTTGTCGTTGTGGGCGCTGGCATGAGCGGCTTAGCCGCTGCGCACTTCTTTCAGAAAAAGATGGGGCCGGATGCGCGGATTCTTATTTTGGACAACCACGACGATTTTGGTGGTCATGCAAAACGCAATGAGTTTCATCAAGACGGTCGAATGATGGTTAGTCTTGGCGGTGCTCAGAACATTGAGTGGCTATCGTATAGCGATGAAGCAACTCAACTAATGAGCGATATTGGTCTCAATGAGGATTTCCTTGATCTGATGTCTGAGCGCACCGCCGCTGACTTGGCTTTAGTGGGCAATTTAGAGGCTAATAACGGTGTAGCCCTTCCCGGAAAGGCCGGTCATGTCATGGTGGGTGGAAATTGGAATAGTGTGATGTTTGGCGCGGACGGTTACGACGAGGTCATCGCATCCCTTCCCCTACCAGAAGACGAGAGGAGGAAACTCGCCGCGTTCTGGGGAGGTAAGCGGGATTTCCTGGATGAGCTGTCAATGAGCGAAAAGTGGGACTACATCAACTCGGTAAGCTACAACCAATACCTGTTGGATAAGGTGGGTTTGTTACCCTCTACCCTACCTATACTCAATGCAATCATCCTCCACCTCAGTGGTATGTCAGGTTGGAATCTAACGATTGGAGAGGCCATCTTAGGCGGCGGAAGCGGTATTAAGTCGATGGGATGGTTTGGCAAGACTGCTGCCAAACTAGGCGGAGCCTTTCTCGACAGTCTTCTGTACACACGCATGTTCCCTGACGGAAATGCGTCGATAGCTCGCCTACTGGTCCGGCAGTTAATTCCCAAGGCAGCACCTGAGGCCACGGGTCCGGAAAATATCGTCGCGGCGCGATTCAACTACGACGCGCTGGACCGGGAGGACCATCGGGTGCGGCTGCGTCTTAACAGCACGGTGGTTGGGGTCAGAGAATTGCCTTCGTCGACGGTGGAAGTGGACTACGTTGAGCAAGGGGAGGCTAAACGTGTCACCGCATCGCATTGCATCATGGCGTGTTATAACGGTCTCATCCCTGATATTTGCCCTGAAATGCCGGAGACACAAAAAGCGGGTCTGCGGTATGGCGTCAAAACCCCATTTGTCTACGCCAACGTTCAACTTCGCGACGGAAAGGCTTTTTCGCAGGCGGGTGCCACGCTTTTTCAATGCCCTTACGACCCCTTTCAGTGGGTAAGCTGCGCACCCACGGTGAGCATCGGTGGTTATGAACCTCCTCGAGATCCCAGTGACCCTATGGTCATGTTTATGATGCATTCCCCTATGTCACAGAAGGCACCCGACGCGGGCGCATCGGTACGAGATCAACTCCGTTTGGCTCGCACGCAGATATACAGCGCTCGTTTCGAGGACTACGAGCAAAAGATCCGGGATCAACTCCAATCGATGCTCGGGCAATATGGCTTTGATCATGCATCGGATATTCAGGCAATTACGGTCAACCGAATACCCCACGGTTACGCTTACCCCTACGTAAAGCTAGATGATCCCGACTGGGAGCCTGGACAGGCGCCTCATGAAATTGGTCGAGCACAATTCGGTCGTATCTCTGTAGCCAACACAGACTCGGAAGCAGTCGCGCTTATGAATGCTGCCTTCGACGCCGCCTATCGCGCTGTCGAAGAACAAACGGTCTAAAAATGAACCAGAACGGTCTACTGCTGTCGGTTGCGGCTGTCACGCGTCTGAGTAGCGCTGGGCAACAAAACTCAGAATCACCTTACGAACCGATGATCGGTCCGTCATCCAGCGCCGACCCGCCCCCATGAATAATGATTCACCCTCGACCATACTCATAATAGCCAATGCCTCTGATCGTGGTTGCTTGACACCGCAGGCCGCGATTTTCGTTTCCAAAATCAACAAGAACTTGGCGTAAACATCCTCCAGCAAGTCAGAAACGAGAGGCTCTACCTGCTCCATCGCCCATAATTGGGCCCAGAGACGATCGCTGAATAACCCATCTAACGTGCCGACATGCTCATCCAGCATAAATTCAACCAAATCTGGAATGGAAGCATCATCACTAGACCAACCACCGGATTCGAACGCCGAGGTAATTTCAGAATCAATGTAATTCACCAGTTCCGTTAATAATATGTCCCAGGTCCGAAAGTGGTATTGCAGTGCGCCTAGCTTCATTCCACTCGCCCGCGCCAAGGCTCGCATACTCAGACTGCCATAGCCCTCATCGGCAATCAGTTCTATCGCCTGACGCAAGATTTCAATTCGTTTATCGGCTGCCATAAAGTTTATCCAAAACGATTTTACTGCTTTATGTGATACTGCCCGCCCTCACTCGAAGATGCGCCGTTAGGGCAGCCTGAGATTGCGAAACAACACAAAACACCGGACCTCTGATCAAGGTTGCCCGCCACTCGAGTCATAGCAGCGTTTAGAGCCCATTATCGATGTGTGGCTGAAACAATGCATTGCTCCATTACTACCACGCCGACGGTGTGCATGTCATACCCTCGCTAAACAGGTCTGGCATTATCCAAAGGTTCGGGTGACGGGCCTGAATTTCCGTGCGGGCCAATTAGCACTCAATCCTCGATTCTGCGTTGCGATTGCAGTGCACTTGGCATACTTTGAATGGACTGCTTTAGGTAATATTTTCATGAGACAAGATGTCAGCGAACGCATACCAGACGCTCTAGCGCCGCGTGTCGAGGCTGCACGTCAATGGTTCAATGACTCACCTGACGCGGCGGGCGATACATTCAAGGTGACCGGTATTCTTGAAGCTGACGCAGCGCTTGAGGGTTCCGACGAGCTCAAACTCATTCTCTGTGGTGGTGACCGCTGCGAGCAGCGAACCTTCAGGGTGTCCGGAGAGGGCCCAAGCTTTCTCGTTGAGCAAACAGTTCCCATGTCTGCAGGTCCAGGGAAACCCCAAGCAGAGCTCGACCCACCGCCTGGTGCTCGCTTGGGATGGCTGGACAGTGTCATGGCGCAACACGCCTTTGTGGTTCTACTTTTTTACCGCGGATTTTGGTGACCTCCCTGTCGCTCC
>MDSV01146776.1_pt1 | contig 12040 bp, 6 predicted proteins | sample 810851 | NCBI WGS metagenome assembly MDSV01 (sample SAMN05326640, study PRJNA326480) | marine metagenome | isolation source: seawater | place: Atlantic Ocean: North East | collected 2012 | reverse complement strand
TATTTTCGCTCTTGCAATTTCTGTTTCTTTAAAGGCCTCAATAATCAAATCTATTAATTCTTGAGCTTGTAAATTCAACGGCAAAAGAGCAAAAATGAATACAGCAACAGAAAACACAAAAGACATTTTTTTTTCTAAAAGATATTTATTGATCATTTCAAGGGTTTTTTATTTATTTTTATGAAAAGCAAGGTTATATTTTTGGTTTTTCATCTGCTAAAAATTAAATTACAAATATCAATAAGATTATTTTTCTTTTAATATGAACAAAAGAACCTGTCTTAAATGGAATTCAGTTTATTAAAAAAACCAAAAATATGTATAATAATATTCCCAAAGATTTAAGTCACAATTTGTTCCAAAAAATAATTTTAATCGTTTTAGGTATTTTTTCGGGGTATCGTGTTTAAAATATTTAATTACTAAATAGTTTTGAAAATTGAGCTAAGTTTTCCGCAATTGAGTTCGATATTTTTGCTGTATGCGCTACAAAGAAACGCCTTGAGAAATCAAGGCGTTTTTCTTTTAAGGTCCAACGAACGAAGTGAGTTAATCTAGCGAGTGATCAGGAAATTGTATCGCTTCGTAATTATTAATAATTTATTAAAGATCTAATAAAATACAGCTTGATTGGGATGCCTACATTTAGATATGAAAAGAAAACTTGAAATTGTTGTCATTTCAGATACGCATTTAGGTACCATTGGTTCGAGAGCTAGAGAGCTCAATAAGTATTTAAAGAGCATAAATCCCGAAAAAATCATTCTTAATGGAGACATCATTGATATATGGCAATTTAGCAAACGTCATTGGGACAAATACCACACAAAACTTATAAAACAGCTTCTTAAATTTATAGCTAATGGGACGGAAGTACACTATATTGTTGGCAATCACGACGAGTCATTTCGACGCTTTTTGAATTTTGAATTAGATGGGTTTAAAATAACCAACAAGCTAAAGCTTGAAATAGATGGGAAAAAGGCGTGGTTTTTTCACGGAGATGTATTTGATGTCACCATGCAACACGCAAGGTGGATAACAAGACTTGGAGGCTTCAGTTATGATGCCTTAATTTTTCTAAACGCGTCTGTGAATTGGGTTTTAAGCTTGCTGGGGAGCGAAAAAATTTCATTTTCGAAAACCATCAAAAACAAAGTTAAAGCCGCTGTTTCATACATCAATAAATTTGAGGACACCGTAGGAGAAATCGCAATTCGTGAGGGTTATGATTATGTGGTTTGTGGACATATCCACCAACCCTGCATAAAAACAATTAAAAACAACAGCGGAAGTGTTCAATATCTAAATTCTGGAGATTGGATTGAAAACTTGACTTCTTTAGAGTATCATAACAAAACATGGGAATTATTTCAGTACGATTTAAGTTCGATTAAAAATCAAGACCTCGAAGAAGAGGCATACAAAGGGACAAAGGAGCTTTTTTCTGAACTAGTAACAGATTTTAATTTAGACACAAACGCTAATTAAAAATTCGCTTAAAAAAAGCGGCTTTGGACCTAAGGTTTCAAACTACTCACCCACTATATTTTTTTTAAAATCCGTATGCAGCGTGGTCTTTAATTCCAATACCACGTCTGCGAATTCCTTTTGGTTTGCAACATTGACGTTTTCGTCCTTATTAAATCGGTGATCGTAAAGCATGGAAGCAACGGTTGTGTTATCCATTGGTCTAATAAACTCGGTGTAGCTAAAATCTTTTGTCTTCAGCGTAAACCCTTTACCCCTTTTAATAAAAACATGCTTTTTTCCTTCGGATTTTGGATTGGACATAACAGCTACCAAACTCGTTCCGTCCAATTGACCTGTAGGCGGCTTAAGAGCACAAATTTCTGCCAGCGTAGGGTAAACATCCACCAATGCCGTTAGCGCGTCTGTTGATCCTGTGGCATTGGCAAGCGGATTGTAAATAATCAGTGGAACTTGGGTTGAGGTGTTGTAGTTGGTAAATTTTGCCCATTGGGTGTGCTCCTGCAAATTATAGCCGTGGTCAGCAACCAAAACTACAATGGTATTCTTGTCAAGCCCTTGTTCCTTAAGCGCACCAAGTATTTTACCAACCAAGGCGTCTGAGTAAGAAACTGTGGCATAGTAGCCGTGAATTAAATCTATTGCTATGCTGTCTGAAACCTGACCGCGTTTGGGAATGTTGGTATAAGAGCGCATTTCTGGCCAATTGCTAATGCTCATTTTTGGAGCATCAACTGGCACATAGTTGTAGTTTTCAGGTTGTTTAATGTCATTTCTGTCGTATAAATCCCAATATTTTGTTGGAGCATTGAAGGGTAAATGCGGGCTTATAAAACCAGCCGTTAAAAAGAACGGCGTACCATTTTTCTTTAGCTTTTTAATATCCCTGATGATTTTTTCCGTCATCAAGCCGTCAATATAGGTGGAGTCTGTAACCGCTGCACTTTCATACGCAGGGCCACTATCTGTTTTTTTATAGATTGCTCTATTTTCTGGATGGTGATAATCTTTCCAAAGCGATTGCCAATAATCGGTTGGTGCCAAGCCAGTATCGTTCTTATCAAACGCATAGGGACGCCAAACCTCATCCCAATCTGTTTCCCTGTCATCTAAATGATGGTAGATTTTACCGTTTGAAATGGTTGTGTATCCATTTTCTTTAAATAATTGCGGAAGACTTATGGCGTTGGGTGTTTCCCTTTCAGCAAAAGTGTTATAATCTAAAAACCTGTTTTTTGTGGGTAGCATTCCTGTTAGCATACTGGCGCGTGATGCCCCACAAACGGGTATGTTGCAATAGGCATTTGTAAACTTCATGCCTTTTGTTGCTAGCGCATCAATATTTGGGGATTGAATTTGTGCTACCCCATAACTGCTTAGTTCAGGTCGTAAGTCGTCCATATAAAACAATAACACATTTGGTTTTTGAACGGCCTTCTCAGTGTAAATTTCTTCACAATGCAGTAAAGAAAGGAAAGCTAAAACGAGTAGTTTTTTCATAATACGTAACTATTTTAAATCGCTTAATAACAGACACCACCGAGGGCACTTTTAAAAATTAACCTCTTTTATTTGGCCTTAGGTAATATACGTTTAGGTTCCCGCCAAGGCTTGGCAAAATCAATTTGCCTTCCAAGGCCATTGGGCGTTTCTTTGGCTGCTGTAATTCGGTTCTGTATCAAGCGCGTTAGCGAATCCTGAACAGCAGCATAATCTGGCTTATCGGATATATTGTTAAGTTCTGCTGCATCAAACTTATGGTCGTACAATTCATAGTGCGTTTGTCCTTTGTATTGCCATTGTGTAAGACGGTAGCGCTTCGTTTTGATAGTGTAGCCTTTGCCCAAACCTGTGGGGGTATAAACCTCAAGCTCGGTCAATGCACTTTTTCTAATCGGCTCTCGAGCGCCATCAAAATAAGGCATTAGACTATTGCCTTGCACAAATTGAGGTGTCTGCATTTGCATCATGTCCATAAGCGTAGGGTATATATCAACGAGTTCAACAGGCGCGTCAACATTCCCTTTATTGCTTTTTATTCCTGGCCCAGCAAAAATTAGAGGAACTCTGGTGGCATCATTAAAAAGTGTTTGCTTTTGCCAATGCCCATGCTCTCCAAGGTGATAACCGTGGTCTGAAGTAAACACAACTATGGTGTTTTTATTAAGGCCCGTTTCTTTTAATTTGTCCAGAACACGGCCCACTTGAGCATCCACAAAACTGGTAGTGGCATAGTAAGCATGTTTTATCTTTTTAGCCAATTCTGGATCCAAATTAAGTTGTTCTTTTTTAGCGCGTACAGATCGGGCGGCAGGCTGTGGAAGGGTTTGCAAATAGGCTTCCGAGCTTTCTGGAACAGAAAAATCGTCAATATCATACATGTCAAAATAGGCCTTTGGCGCTACAAAAGGAACATGGGGTCTATAGAGTCCATATGCCAAAAAGAAATGTTCACCACTTGCGGCAAATTCATCAAGAAAAGCCATGGTTTCTGTTGCTCCTATACCGTCGGTTTGCTCTTCATCGCTACCATCAGCTTCATGCCAACTCAAGACACCTCCGTTCAATACTTCCTTTAAGCCTTCAAGCTTATACTCCTCTTTTTTGTCGCGTCCATAGGGATTTACGGTGCGATCCCAAGTGTAGGAATCGTCTTGTCCTGCTGTTCCAATGTCCCGTGGGTTGTGATAGTGATAAATTTTGCCCACCCGCACCGAGTGGTAATTTTCTGTTCTGAATTTCTGTCCCAATGTGACAACGTCTGGGATAGTTTGCCTTACATACAAACGGAGGACTTTGGATTTGGTTTGGTCAGGGTATAGGCCTGTCATAAAAGAAACCCTAGATGGACCACACAACGGGTATTGCACATGGGCATTCGTGAACAGCAAGCCCTCTTTGGCAAGTCGGTCTATGTTTGGTGTTTTGGCCAAAGGGTCGCCGTAGGCACCAAGGGCACAATTCAAATCATCAGCAACAATAAACAACACATTGCGTTTTTCTGTTGGTTTATATGCCTTAGAACTTGTGATTGTTGCCGTGAGGGCTACGAGTATAAATACGTTAAAAAACTTCATAGCGTTAACTGATATGAAAAAGCCCTTATGCTTTTTAATAATTACGTTTATAGTTACCCCAAGCTTTCATTCTGTCAGAACCAATAGCACCTAATAACTTCCCGTGAAGTTTGTCGTAAACTTTACGAAGCGCTGCTTTCTTGGCATCGGTATCACCTGCATACTGTGTTCTGATCTCCATTGCGGTTTGAAAACGACTGTGTTGAATCGCGTAAACTTTGGCTTTTTCTTCTTCACTTAAAGACAACACTTGAGCCATTTCATCTGTGATTTCAGCGGCTTCTTCTGCAGCGATATCTTGTGCAAAAACGGCAGGTGCAGAAAGTGTTAAAGCAAAAATTAGAATGTATTTTTTAATCATGATTATATTTTTAGTTAAACTGCTGTCAAAACTACCTATAAATGTTTAAATCTACTGAAAATCAATCCAATACAAAAAGACTAGTGATAAGAGTTAAACTGCTCTAACGTTTTTTGCTTCCAATTAATTCCCGGCTTCCATTTGGGTGCTTTGACTTCTTTTAAATACGTTTCTAGTGCCAACTCAAGCATTTTTGCTTTTACGGGATGCGAAAGGGCTACATCATTATTTTCTTCATAATCAACATCTAGATCAAATAATTTAATTTCATTGTTGTCGTAGAACTTAATCAACTTAAAGCGATTTATTACAATCGCAGAATGTGCCCTTTTGAGTGCTATACCGTTTTCGTAAGGCACGTGAAAAATCAGTGCGTTGGTATTGCGTTTAACTTTTCCCCTGCCGCTTCTAAAAAGCAATTTCTTAAAGCTACCGCCATCTAAATCATCCCGCAATGGCAATGCTGTCCCTGCCAAATCTACCACAGTAGGTAAAACATCAGAAAAGCTAATGGGTGTTTTACTGGCAGTACCATGCTTAATTCTTGGTCCACTGATAATAAACGGAACCCTAATGCCGCCTTCCATGGCATCCCATTTGCCCCTACTCAAAGGGGCATTGTTCCCGTGAGTATAGTATGGCCTTGGTGGCATAACAGGCACGGCTCCGTTATCGGAGGTGTAGATGATATAGGTATTTTTATCAAGCCCCAGCGCTTTAACTTTGTTTAGCAATAAGCCAACCCCGCTGTCCAAGTCCTCTGTCATGGCAGCATACCCAGCATGTTTTTGGTATTTACCCTTTGGCAAGGCTTTGTATTTTTCCAAGGTTGCTGCACGAAGCATAATGTCGGAATGCACAGCATAGTGGGAAACTTGCAAATAAAACGGGGTGTTGGAAGCAGCCTGTCTTTCAACAAAGTCAATAGCTTTTTTGGTGGTGCTAAAAATCTTTTTAGGGTCTTCACTGACGTTGTTCCGCCATTGATTTCTGTTGTTTTTGTGGTCAAACCCACCATTTTTGTTTCCCGTGATCCCATCGCTTTCGTCATACCCAAGCACCGCTGGATCTACGCCTATGCCCCATTTGCCAAAGTGTGCTGCTTTGTAGCTGGAGTTAATTTGTTTCAATAACTTCGGAATGGTAATGGGAGTGTTGTGGTTGATATGCTTGGTGCTCATGCCAACGCGGATCATTCCAAGACGTGCAGGCGTTTGCCCAAATTGAATGCTGTAACGCGAAGGCGAACAGACAGGCGCACTGGCATAAGCCGATGAAAAGCGCATCCCTGAACTGGCAAGTTTTTCAAGGTTTGGTGTTTGATGATAATCGCTTTTGGAAAGGGGGTCGCCATCAGACATTTGAACAGAGGTACCGTTCCATCCCTGATCATCCACTAAAATAACAATGAAATTGGGGTTGTCCTGCGCACTTGCTGAAGCAAACAGAAGCAACATTAGTATAAAGGCAATACGTAATCTCATCGCTTGTAATATGTACTCAACAAAGGTGCATTTATGAGCCATATAAAACTAATTCAAACCTTCAAATTTATATAACAAATCGTTTATTCTCAAAAAAGCAGATGCGCCATAGGGAACTATGCTAAGCCAAATAAGGCAACATAAAAATCGTGCTTAAAGCTGCTTCCAGCGCACTCCGGCATAAAAACGAATACCCTGATTGGAAGCGTAAACATAGGAGGGGTCAAAAGTTAAGGCATACGGATTGTTGGCCGTTTGCAATACATTCCCAGATCCGTTAAAAGTTACTTGTTTGTCAAATGGGTCAAAAGCACGTGAGATGCTATTGGCTGGCGGCGTGAAGTTTAACATATTTTTAACGCCCCCAAAAGTTTCAAAGGCACCTCCCCAATTTTTAGTGAGCTGAATATTAACAATAGTAAACGTTTCAGACATGGAGGATCTTGGATCCAGTGCGCTAAGTGTAGGTAGTTTAAGTGGGCCTGTAGTTGTACCTGTCAAGTCGAAGGTTAGATTGCTTGGATACCACTTTTTCTCTATTTTCCATACGCCTTGAAAACGCTCCGTCAAATAAGGTCGGGTTTTAACACCAGCTGCTTCGGCATAGGTGTCTATGTAAGTAGCGCCTAGATTAATACGAACACCATTTTGATTGACAAGATTTGCGTTTAACGATGCCCCTGTTGAAATAGATGAGCCGTCCAAATTATCGTAAATAATTTTATTTGGATTTGTGTCGTAATCGGGGATAATCTTATTTGAAAAAACCGTGTGGAATAGGCTAAGGTCAATGTCAAAAATAACGCCCTGTTTAAAATAAAACGTTTTGACATAGTTCAGGTTTATATTCCATGATTTTTCAGGTTCCAATTCGTCAACAAAAACCACTTCCCTAGCGCCGGTCAAGGCAGCATGATCTTCTGTAAATACTTGAGCAACACGATACCCCGTCCCTGCACTCAATCTAAAAATAGCACTCTTGTCAAGGTTGTTGATCTTGTAATTTATTCTTGGCGTAAGGATATTTCCATGAATGGAATTGTGGTCGTATCTAAGGCCTAAAAGCAAGGTATTATACGCGTCTATTTTAGTTTCGTTTTGAACAAAAACACCCGGTAAGTGGGTAACGCCAGCGTTGTTATTGTACACTGCTGACGTGTCATCATCATAATATTTATACCGGTAAGCAAGCCCAATAAGGAGGTCGTTTTTTGGGAGAGTTTTGTTCCAAATCATTTGACCAAAGCCAATAGATTGTTTGGCGTTAAAAAGGGTTGTCCCGTATACTGAATTTTGGTTGTGATCATTAAAGCTAAACTGTAATGATAAGTTGCTGTTGAATTGGTATTTTCCGAATGCTTCTATTCTAGCCGTGTAAATACTTTCGCCATAAACTTGGTCGCCACCTCTGTATTTTGGTGCCCAATTCATCTGACCGCCCCAACGGTCTTCATAAACAAATCGCGTGGCCACTGACAAGTTATCGCCAAACCTAAACTTGTTGAAAATTGATACGCGATCTTGTAACGTCAAATCTGTAAAGCCATCGCCATTGTTGTCTATAGGGTTGCTGTAATTGTAATAATTTATGCCCAGCAACCCAGATGAACGAGCCGACAGGCGGTATTTATATCCCAAGTCCGTGTTTGCCTCTCCCCAGCCAGAAAAGAAAGTGTCTATCGAAAACGCAGGTGTGTTTTCGGGAAGTTTGGTTATTAAATTGATCACACCACCAATGGCTTCCGATCCGTAGAGTGTTGACGCAGGCCCTTTGACAATTTCAACGCGTTCGATTAAAGATTGGGGAATTCCCGAAAGGCCATAAACAGTTGATAAGCCGCTTACAATAGGAAGGCCATCAATAAGCACCATGGTATAACTTCCCTCTTGACCATTAATGTGGATATCACCTGTATTGCACACATTACAATTTAGCTGTGGGCGAATGCCGTTTACATTTTCTAGTGCTTCAAAAACAGAGGCTGTTGGATTTGCGCTAAAAAAAGCTTTGCCATAGACCTCAACGGGTACCGGGCTGTCAAGTTTTGAAATTGGTTTAAGCATTCCTGATATAACGACTTCTTCAAGCGAATCATTAGGGACTAATTCAATGATTCCTAAATCGTATTTGCCGTTGGAAATTACAATGGTTTTGGTTTTATAGCCTATGTATGATATGGTGAGCGCAGCAAATCTAGCATCCGTGGAAATGGAAAAAGCGCCCTTTTGATTGGTGGTTACGCCCACAGCAGTTGCATTGAGATAAACGCTTGCGGCTTCCAATGGGGCACCACCAGAAAAGACCCTCCCCTTTACAACGAAGCTTTGCGCATTTATACTAAATACCGAAATCAAAATAAGAAGAAAACTTAAGCGCAAGGAATTGGTTTTTCAGTGCAAAAGTATCTTAATCAACTGTCAAAAAAAATATTAATTCCATTTTGTGGCTTGAATTTTGATACTAATGCTAAAAATTGCGACAGTAAAATTGATTAAATTTACATCAACATTTTTCAAATTATTTAAATTGTACATTTGTTAAAATATCATGGTACGCAATACGGAGTAGAGTGCTATTATACATAATGAGATAGTATTAAATTAAATAGGCTCAAATTGAAAAGAAAATATTCATTGTTAGGGATTGTATTGCTATTGGCCATAGCTTCGCCTCGGCCTGTTCATGCACAAAACGACGACTTTACCATTACCCAAGTAGTTGTGAATGCGTGTATGGGATACATTGAAGTTTCCGTAAACGTAGAAAACGCTACCTATCAATGGTATGAAAATGACGGAACTGGCAACTTTGTCCTTCTTAACGGGCAAACATTTCGAACAATTAATAACATTGCGCCGGGTGAGTATAGAGTTCTGGTTACAAACACGGCTACGGGGGAAGTTATTTCTGGCGAATATGTTTTAAATAATTCTTTTGACCTTGTCTCGAGAGATTTGTTTTCTGGGCTTATTTGTGACGATGACCCAAACTCTGGAGCAATGCTGTTGTATTTTGACAACGGGACTAGCCCTTATTCATATACGCTTTATGACAGTGGTGGCAACGCCGTAAGCAGTACAACCCCTCCCAACCCCGGAGAGACAGCACAGGGTGATACGTTTATTTTATTTGAAAACCTGAGTGTTGGAACGTATACTTTTGAGTGGGAAGATCTTTTTGGTTGTACTGGAACAAAAGAAGTTGTCATTGATGCTCCTGTTGACATTTCCGTAACCACATCCAAAGTAGACCCTTTGTGTTTTGGGGATACCGGCAGCATGTCATTTTCAGTAAGTGGCGGCTGGGGGGCAACTTATAAGTTTAAGCTAACCAACAGCACAACAAGTAACGATGTTGCATTAAGTGGTTTCCCATCACTGAATACATCAAATGGAGTCTATTATGATATTGGTGACGGTCAAAACATTAACTTAGCCAACCTCGCAGCAGGCACCTACCAATTAACATTTTTTGACGAACCACTCAATAATATTTTCTTGGACAATTTTGACTTTGACCCTACGCGTACCACTTCGTGTATTGTTAACTATGAAGTCATCATAGAAGAACCAGATGAGTTGGTAGTGCTCGATGAAGATACTGTTGTAACTAATGCAAGTTGTTTTGAGGCAGCTGATGGAAGTATACAACTAACGCCTTCCGGCGGCACAGCACCTTACACTATTTCTTGGACCGCTTCCAATGGTGGTGGAATACCAACCGGTCAGGGAACGAACAACACATTGACAAACCTATCCCCTGGCGACTATAGTGTAACCATAACAGATGATAACAACTGTGAATACACCAATACGTACACAATCACAGAACCCAGTCAACTTTTACTCAGTTACAACACATCAATCGAAGTCTCTTGTAATGGTGGAAGTGATGGCAGCATCACTGTTGAAGTTAATGGAGGTACGCCACCCTATTCCTTTAGCCTAAATAATGTTGGTCAAACACCTCAAATAAGTGGGGATCTATATTCTTTTACAAACCTAACTGCAGGCGCGTATTTAATTTCAGTAACAGACAGCAACCAATGTACTTCTAATCCGTCGGGAATTGTACAAATTATAAATGAGCCTGACCCAATAAATGTCACCATCAATGATTTTGCACTCGCCTGTTTTGGTGATGCCGATGGCATTATTAATGGAACTATTTCTGGTGGAACAGCGCCTTACGTCATTACAAATGATCAAACAGCTGAATCTAAAACCGTTTCATTTGATGGAGGAACATTTAACTTTTCATCGCTAGTTGCTGGCAACTATACGTTTAGTATTACGGATGCAGAAAGCAGTAGTGGTGGTACTGGATGTACCGCCACAGCATCAGCTGATGTTACCGAACCTACCGAGCTTACGGCTTCGGCAAACATATCGAATAGCACTTGTTTTGAGTCTGACGATGGTGGAATTACAGTTACTCCTGCTGGTGGTACTGCTCCGTACACATTTTCTTGGACGGCATCGGGCGGAGGCATTGTGCCAACAGGCCAGGAAACATCTAGTACGCTTTCAGGATTAGCCGCTGGCGACTACCAAGTTACAGTTGTGGACGATAATGGCTGTCCATTTATTGATGCATATACGATTACTGAACCTGCACAATTAAGCCTTGGAAGCGCTTCTTTTGTTGATGTCTCTTGTAATGGTGGAAGTGATGGTAGCATCACTGTTGAAGTAAACGGTGGAACGCCTAATTACACCTTTTCAATCAATGGAGCTGTAGTTTCACCTGCTTCAGTTGTTGGTGACTTGTATACCTTTTCTGGGTTGAATGCTGATGATTATACCGTAACAGTAACTGACACAAATAATTGTACTTCTGATTTATCTCAAGTAGACGTAACCATAACAGAACCGCAAGCCATAACCCATACCATCAACGATTTTGCACTCGCCTGCTTTGATGATGCCGATGGCGTTATTGATGGAACTATTTCTGGGGGAACTGCACCATATACCATTATTAATGACATTTCAGGAACATCTATAAATGTGAATACGGATGGCGGTAGTTTTAGCTTTAGCGGACTTATTGCTGGAAACTATACCTTTTCAATAACAGATGCCAATAGCGCCACTGGTGATGCTGGATGTGCTTCCACAGCCGCTGCCACAGTTACCCAACCCACACAGCTTGCCGCAACGGCATCGTCAAGTAATGTTACATGTTTTAACAAAAGCGATGGGACTATATTGTTGAACCCGGCTGGAGGCACAGGCCCATACTATTTTGCCTGGACAACTTCAAACGGAACCATTCAAGCTGGTGAGGAAACAACTGCCTCAATAACCGGACTACCACCAGGAATTTATGACGTTACCATTACCGATGACAATGGATGTGATATCGTTCAGTCATATGAAATTACAGAGCCAAACCCGCTACAAATAACCCCAACTGTTTCATCGTTTGATTCAGGATCAGGAAGCACCATCAACATTAGTTGCAATGGCAACAATGATGGATTTATCAACATTACGCCAAGTGGCGGAACGGGACCATTTACGTACCAATGGTCTGCATCAAACGGCGGTGTTGTTCCCGCTGGACAAACAACAAACCAGAACCTAACTGGGCTTTTTGCTGGAGATTACACTTTGGCATTGAC
>MDSV01109415.1_pt1 | contig 12040 bp, 8 predicted proteins | sample 810851 | NCBI WGS metagenome assembly MDSV01 (sample SAMN05326640, study PRJNA326480) | marine metagenome | isolation source: seawater | place: Atlantic Ocean: North East | collected 2012 | reverse complement strand
TGTAATCGATCCTAGGCCTTCATGATGGTCCATTAGAGAACAGTTGACTTCACATTCAAACAAGTGCAAACCATTGGTATCACCTACCACTACTGAGTTGTTTAGAACTGCGATTGTTCCAACACTTCCTTCAAGTTGAACACTTGAAATGGGGCCTAGACCATCTAAGATGTGAAGCCCAGATGTATTCACTTTGATTCCATTAGAGGCTACGATGTAGCGGCCTTGCTGTGCATCCAAGAGATGGATTGAATCACGAATTCGGGAGGAATTGTATTGCGCAATAATTGATGATTCATTCACATCTATTCGATGGATTCGACCCATCTCATCACCGACAAGATACCACGTATTGTCGTTTTCAACGATTGATGTTGCTCCATGGCGATACCCAGTTGCGTTATCGGGAAAAGTGAATTCTCGAGTTATCGAACCATCATTCGGATCGACCCATAACAATCCGGTCTCTGTTGGAACGACGAGCAATTCTTGAGCTTCGTGAATTCTGCCCGTGATTCCCCACATCGGTGAATCAGTAGAGATAGACCATGCTATCTCTCCATCTTCTGGGTGATGTGCAGTAACCAGTCCATCTGTCCATCCAGTAACGACCAAGTTCGTTGATGCATGGTGATACAAGGGTGAAATCTCAAACAACAGAACTTGAGGGGGAGCCCAAATCCACAATTCTTCGCCTGTGTGAGAATACGCTGTGAGGCCATCGGTTGACTTGACTATTATCGAATCTTCGAGGATTAAGGGGGATGTTGAAATCATCCCATTATGGTCTTTTGACCATGTTACCTCATCAGTTGGTCCAGCATATGCAATGAAGCATGTATGCACCAGCAACATGAGGGCGAGGATGGTAATCTTCGCCCTCATGGAGTTTGATGGGGTGCCTGTGAGGACTCAATCCTTCCGACGTGTGAGAAGGACCGCAGCAAGAAGTGCTAGAGCCATAGTAACCGTCGTAAAACCAGGTGTTTCCTCGATGACTTGAATGTCTTGAGTCGCAACAATTCCACCATCACCCACGATGATTTTTCCAGCCATTCCGACCGAAGCATGTGGTTCACAGACATAGTGGAAAGTTGAATTCTCTGTGAAGGTGTGAATGAATGTCATACTACTCTGTGCTTCACCTGACCGGATACCTCCGTTGTAGCTAGTATATCCTTCATTGTCGACTTCAGCGATGTTGTGTGGCATAGAAGCGGCAGTCCAAGTCCAGCACACGCTCTCTCCTGGTTGGATGGAGAGGCTTGTTACATTGAAAGCTAGGCCAGTAGAATCAAGCCCAATCGAGTAATCAGCTTGTGCACATTCCATCATTACTGCGACTTCTGATAGCTTCACTTCGAGACTACTAATCCAAGTTCCATCCATAGTTGGAGCCCAAGCGTAGCTTTGATTCGCACCTACCTCAATCTGATCCATGCCGACTGGTGTAGCTTCCCAGACCGAACCATTTTCTTGGAACAGTCCCCAATACCAGTAGTCAGCATCTCCCCATGCAGCATCTGATGTTGCACCAAACAGGTCATTGAGGAACCATCCCCAATTCGGATCTTCTGTAAGATTAGACGAGATATTCATCATGTTGGCAGCCTCCAAGGTGTAGTTATAGCCGGTCCAGGATGATTCTCCTTGGATTAGCTCGGTTGTGGAGGTTCCATCTGTTGATACGATTGTCATTTCTGTAAATTGTGGCAGGGCTGCTGCTGCAATCGCTGACAATTCCGACTCGAGATTATCTATCCAAGTTCCATCTATCGTTGGGGCCCAAGCATAGCTCTGACTAGCACCTACTGCAACCTGATCTATGCCGACTGAGGAGGCTTCCCAAACTGTTCCGTTCAACTCGAAAAGTCCCCAATACCAGTAGTCAGCATCTCCCCATGCAGCATCTGATGTGGCGCCGAATAGGTCATTCAGATACCAGCCAAAATTCGGATCTTCTGTGAGATTTGCGGAGATGTTCATCAAACTAGCAGCCTCTACGGTGTAGTTGTAGCCAGTCCAGTTTTGTCCTCCTTCCACAAACTCACTTGTGGATGTTCCATCTGTGGATACTATCGTGATTTCCGTCAATGGTGGTTGAGCTGTTACAGGGTAAACAGCTGTGGTCAATAAGACAAGACAAATGGCTATGGTTCGCGCAATACTCTTCATGGAGTTATACGGCCGTGTAAATGGCTAATAAACAAGTGTAGTTTTCCAGTATTAGGTTAGCCTAATTTAGGAAAGTCGATCTCTTAGGATGGCTGATACCGCTTTCCCATCAGCACCCTTTCCGAGTTTGCTGAGAATTACCCCCATCAGCGGACCCATCGCCGCCATGCCACGCTCAGCGATGAAATCTGCTTTCTCAGCTAGAACTTCGTCGATGACGGCTTCAAGAGTTGATGAATCAGCAGGCTTGAATCCTTCAGCCTCCGCTGTGACTGTCAACCAAGTACGGAGTTCCTTTGCATCAGAAGGCCAAGCTCCCTGTTGGAGGGCTTTTACACACAGTGGAACAAGCCCTTCTCGTGTGAGTGAGCCTTCCTCTCTCACGACTAGAGCGTGAGCAACCAGCGGCAGTGGAACATCCTGTACTTCCATGGTTACCTCTTCAGCGATATCATCACGAGTTCGATCAAGGAGCAGTGAAGCCCAAGCTTTGGAAGATGTGGACTCAGGGAAAACGGACTCATCGCTAAACGGATCATGTATCCAATCATCTAATTCGGAGCCAAGTAATGCTTCGATTTGATTGTCAGACAAGCCTAGTGGTTTGAGGCGTGCCATTCTCTCTTCAGCAGTGGGAGGGAGATGTGCAAGAATATGCTGCCAATATGGTAACTCAATTCTGTGAATTGGAATATCTGTCTCTGGATACATCCTGGCTGAACCCGGCAATGGGCGCATCGGAGCAGTTGTTCCATCCTCAGGTGCACCGCGCTTGACAACTACGTTGCGAACTTCTTGTGGGATTCGAAGATATGCAACACGTGCACGTTCGACAACCGATTCAAGAGCGAGATGGGCTTGCCATTCTGGAGCGATACACAAAACGAATGCATCATTGTCTGAAAGAGAAAGATTTTCTCGAACGCGATTCACATGTTCTTGCTCGATACCGTAGGCAGGAAGTTCATCGCTGTGGAATATCCCTGCAACACCGGCAAGTTTCGCAGCACCGGCAAGTTCCCTACCAAGGCGAGGCATCTGTGCTCCGTCATCATCTAATTTCTTAGAGCCAAGGCGGTTGGCGAAACCTGGCAAATGAACGGCAATCATGCGATTTCCTGAAGCCAGGCCTTGCTCTACCATGCTTGACGTTGAGTCCGCAAAGAATTCCGTCAAATCTTCTGGTTCAAACGGAAGACGAGAATTCACCTTCTCAAGAACAGAGGCTTCGGTTGATGAATCATCATCATCACGATTAGGTGGAAGCGGTGGTAGTCCTGCTTCCGAACGGAGTTCATTCGCAAGACGATAGAAGTGGAGTTGACGTGCCATCTCCAAACGAACGATTCTTGGAATCCATTCCAGATCTTGAGTTCCCTTGATCTCTACACGATCGCCACACGCGAGGGATACATTGAGATCTTGACGAATCGAACCAAGACCACGTCGAACAGAACGGGTTGAGCGGAGAAGTGTCCCGATTGCACGAGCGGTTTCCATCGCATGATCCGGATCGATAATATCGGGATCTGTTGCAATTTCAACGAGGGGTACTCCGAGCCTATCGAGGATGTAGAACACCTTCTCACCAGTAGGTGTTCTCTCGGAATCTAACTTCCGTGCAGAATCCTCCTCCAATAGAAGAACACCTACTCCAACATCGCCTCGACTTGTCTCAATCTTACCAGTCGTTCCGATAAGAGTCGTACGTTGGAAGCCTGATGTATTCGAACCGTCTACAACCTGTTTGCGCATTGTTTGCAGAACTTCAACAGGATGCATTTCGAGTAGTGCTGCAATTGTTAGTGCAATATCCAATGCTTCAGGGTCAAGGCCTTGAGGAGGAGCATCATCCAACTCGATTAAACCAGAATTCGGTGACTGGACATAAACAAAGGAACGATTGCGGCGCTGTTCAAAACGTGCGGCGATATCGACAACACCGGACTCCCCTGAAGTTGCATGGAGGCGGCGTTCGACACGTTTCCAATCAGAAGAAAGGGATTCCATACTTGCCTCATACAGGATACTTGGTTGCCGCGAGTGCAACTTGCCAGACGCGAGTTGTTGGTGAATCTCCAATCCACACATGAAGCCTAGAGCCTCAGGATCGAGGTTGGCGGAGGCCGATACCTCACCGACTGGTTCGCCCACCATGAGGTTGCGAGATGGTGGAGGGATATGAGCGCCCCGCTCTCAATTTGGTCGCCATTGGCCAGGTTGAGGTGAAATGATGTGGAGTTGGTGGCGACATAATTGGAGGATGCGGTCAATGTCTTCCATATCCATTCCTCTCGACATAGCGCGATTGTAAATATCCGTCTCATGGGCGATTCCGTCACCTTCCTTAGCGAGTTCTCCCACTGTACCTTTGATGATATCCACCATCTCTCTCTGGTTGAACTTGGAACCGGTAGCCATTGCAACTTCACTGGGTACTTTCTCCTCCTCACGCCAATGCGAGAAAATCGCGATTGCCATCTGTGCATCATCGGCTGTGACTTCATCTCTCAGATGCATTCGGGCATGTGCCTCAGCAAGTCGAATGAGTGATTCAAGCGCACGTGCACTGATTGGAATTGGCTTTTCATCATCCCAATTTGCAGCCATCTGCTCATTGTCAGCGTAGGTGTTCCTTGCCTTGGTGTAATAATTGAGAATCAGTATCTTTGCTTCCTCACCAATTAGAGGAGAATGATTTCTCTTCGCATAGGCGACGTATTTCCGAAGGAAGGGGACAGATAAGTAATCTCGATCTCCATTTGTTTTGATTGATTTCTCCGCGTCCTTCTTCATCGGATCCTCAAAGGAGTCCTCCTCTACCCTGTTTTCTGGAACGCCAGAAAGCCGCCCCTCCATGATGTGGCGAGCGATTTTCGCATCGTTGTCCTCGTTGACTTCATCCTTCATCAGCCACATGATGTCGAACCTTGTGGCGAGTGGAACTGGAAGACCTGTCTGGTCGAATGCTAACATCAGATTCTGGTTGGGGCCGACTGTGAAAGTCCCCTTCTTGGGATTCGCAGCCGAGAGGACTGCACAACGAGCACGGAGCTGGGTCGTAATACCACCCTTGCTGACTGAGATAGACTGTTGTTCCATCGCTTCGTGAAGGCTGCCCTTGTCACTAGCACTAATCTTGTCAATCTCGTCAATACAAGCAATTCCTAGATCAGAGAGTGGCAAGATACCGGCTTCAAGGCTGAAGCGACCATCACCAAATGAATCCTTGATTGCTGCTGCAGTAAGACCAGCTGCGGAGATATTCCCTCCAGATGCGAAGCGCGCTCTTGGAGCAATCTTCGACATGTAGGTCAGCAGTTGGGACTTCGCAACACCAGGATCACCCATCAACAAAATGTGAATGTCGCCTCTGCTGCGCGTGCCGTCTGCATTACGACGAGAGACACCTCCGAAGAGTTGCATCACAAGGCTACGCTTAACAAAAGTCAACTTCGAATTGACGTCGATAATCGAAGGAGCGATGGAATCCTGCATTAGACGCATCAAATCTTCGCGTCCAGCAATCTCTTGAATCTCATCTCTCTCATCGTCCGTAGGTTGGATGTCATGAAACGGTTGAGATTCGCGTGTGGCAGAATGTAAGCTGTAGACAATCTCAAACATCGGCGTCTTCTTGTTACGGTGATATCCAGCCTGAGTATACGGGATTAGATTCGCAGTCATCCGTTCTCCTGGCAAGTACATGTTGCATTGAATCCCCTCGATGAGAACGCGTCCACGTGAGGGTTGACCAGTTCCCTTCACCCTCTCTGGAAGTTCCTGGATCTCCAGATATTGGTTGTTGATCCAAGTACATCGATCTGAATCTATACTAAACCGAGTGGACTGGGCACCGTTGCCAGGTGGGAGTTGACATCCATCACACTCTAGAGGTTCCTTCAGTTCCCGTTCATCATCCTGACGAACCTCAGTATGGGCTCCACAACTATCACAAGAAAATACAGCAGAATAGATTCGAGGGCGAATCTCGGAACGCTTTGTGATAACGACATTGACAGCACGGAGTCGATTCAGGTCATCTGAGCCAATCTCACCCAAATCCATGTCAACATCCGCAGGCAGATGCTCAAGGAGTAGGGTGGGCTCGAGGTTAATTCCGTTCTCTCGACACTTATCACGAAGGCTTCGTTGACCTCGTTCTATGAGGGATTTTGGCTGATTGAGGATTCTAGCTCCGAAATCCGGGTCCCAAGATTGGATTTCATTAAAGGGCACTCGAAGGTGAGTTGAGTCCTTTGTCAAGCTCTGAATGCGTCCAATCATTACTTCGTCATAGAAGGTCTCCCAACGCGCACCGAAATCATCGAACTGGAGCGCCATGATGTTCACCGAGGACTTAGAGGGAATCTTCGACGGTGTATGAACCAAACGGCAAAACGGCGTTCAACCCGTTGATTTCCGATGGAACAGAAGCGATTCTCGCGTGCATCGGAACTACATATTCTAGCCTTCCAATGCAGGAATATAACGGTCGAAACGGATAGGTAGTGAACCCGTCATATACTGACTCATGGACAGCGCAATGACCGGTGGAGATGCGATGATTCGCTTGGATCCCGGAGAGGAAATTCATACTTCACTCAAAGCATGGGCAAAGGAGAATGGAGTGAAGGCGGCGGCAATCACAAGCGGCATTGGTCGGATTCGCGACACTTCTGCGGGATTCCTCGATGGAGAAGGGGTCTATCGAGCAATCGACCGGGCTGAACCAATGGAACTTCTTACCCTAATGGGAAACCTTGCTCTGCATGATGGAGAGCCTTTTACCCACCTCCATATCACTGGCATGACTGATGACCACGAGGTTGTCGGTGGCCATCTATTCTCCACCGTCGTGCATATCACTGCAGAGATTCATCTTCGTATCCTTGAGTCGATGCCAATGATTCGGTGCCCTCTGGAAGGCAGCGAATTTATCCGTCTGGAATTTGAATGAGGTGATGAAGATGCAATCACCATCCGTCTACGAAGTGATGGCTGCATTGTGCACTGAATATCGGGTTCATGAGATCCCTGATTCAAGCCGAGCGTGGAATGGGCCTCAGGTTATTCCTGATTCTGATACCATTTGCAACAAGGTGATGACTGCGACTGATGCGAGTTTGGAGGTGATCGATAGAGCCATCGACGAAGGAGCGGATCTCCTTGTTGTACATCACGGCCTGACTTGGACACTGGGTGCAATTCCGCTCCCATCTAGCAATGAAGTTGAAGCTGAAAGGGTACGAGTCGCAATTGCCAACAATTTGGCAATCTTGGCTCTCCATCTACCCATGGATGCTCATCCAATCCTTGGTAACAATGCCGTCCTCGCAGACGGCCTTGGCATCCAACGAGATGGAACATGGTTTGCTTCAAAGGGACACCCCAGTCCGCTGGATTCGTCTCTTATTCAGGGCTCATCAATGACAACAGAATGGCCTCAAATTGATACTCTTGAAGATGGACGTTTAACGATGGAAATTGGACTCCATGGACGATTTTCTACCTCCATGAATCGAAATGAAATCAAGAAGCGAATACGGCACATATTGGGCAAGGAACAAACTGAACCTGAAATTACTCGTATCTTCCCAGAAGACAGAGGGATGGAATCTGATGAAATCGAAACAATCGCCATCTGTTCGGGTGCAGCTGGAGGCGCTGTTATCGATGCAAAAGAACTGGGTGTTGATGCCTTACTGAGTGGGGAAGGTCCATTCCAGTCTGCGATTCTAGCTCAGGAAGCTGCTATCTCTCTGATTCTCGCTGGCCACCATGCAACAGAAACTGTCGGCCCCCGTGCCACTGCTGACTGGTTGAAACGGATCGCTGAAGCGAATGGGTGGAGTATGAGTGCCCACTTCATCTCGGCCCCTATAGGCCTGTGAATGGATTCTGGAGATTACCCAAAATCGGCGATTGGTTGATGTGGCGTCGGCCCGGGATGTCGTCCATGGATGAAGGGATTGACTACGCTTCATCCGGTGTCGACATCGACCTCGAAGGTGCAGCGGTCTCCTCCTTGATTGGAGCACTCAGCGGTTCTGTCCGCAAACCAGGAACTGAAGGTGCACCAGTGGACCTCCCGGGTGGATTCGGGGGATTGCTTGAATTCGGAGATCGATGGCTTGCTTTGGCGACGGATGGCGTAGGAAGCAAACTCCAGATTGCCAATGAACTCGGCCAGTTACAAGGAGTTGGTCACGACTGCGTAGCGATGAACGTCAACGACTTACTCTGTGTTGGCGCAGAACCAATCGCTTTCGTTGATTACATCGCCACACCAAAACCCTCTCCAGATGAGCATGCTGCGCTTGGTGCATCACTTGCTGAAGCCTGCTCTCTTGCCCGGGTCACCCTTGCTGGAGGAGAGACCGCGACTCTCCCTGGAATTGTCAAGGAACTTGATCTCTCAGGTACTGCACTAGGATGGATGCCAAAGGATGCCGCAATCACTGGTGAACACATTGGATCAAACGATGTCATGATTGGTATTCCAGCTTCAGGTATCCATTCGAATGGCTATTCCCTTGTTCGCGCAGTCCTCGAACGGACGGGTGCAGACCTCTCAGGACCTGCCCCCTTCGATACAGAGCATTCAAATCGTGCCATTCGAAGATGGACATCTGGAACTACGACTCTTGGAGAAGTTCTACTAAATCCCACACGAATCTATGTGGACCCGGTCCAGGACCTTATCGAAGCATTGGATGGATCTGGAGAAGGAGATCGAAGTGACCTTCGCGGCATCGCGCATATCACTGGTGGAGGCCTCTCCAATCTACTCCGTCTCCATCCATCTCGGGGATATCACATCGATTCGCCCCTTCCAGTACTACCTGAGTTCCACTGGATTCAGGAAATGGGAGGAGTCGACGATCGGGAAATGCATCGAACTTTCAACATGGGCACTGGCATGATACTCATTGTCTCCAACGACTCTGCGGACACCATTCTCCAATGGCTGAAGGAAAAGGACGCGGGCGTATCCGTCATTGGGAGAACTAATGATTCAGGCATAGTCACCCACATGAATCAGAACATCAGATTCGAACACTACTGAGTTTGATTCTCGGCGATTGAAATACCGTTGAAGGTATTCAACATGGTATGGCGCATTGTGAGCTCTGCAGAACTGAGACCGAAGAGGCGGTCATGTTTGGAGGGTTATGCGCAGTGTGTGAACCATGGTGGCATCTTGTCAGGGATCTTGTCGAAAGAACACCCTCGTGGCAGATTGAAGCTATGGCGGATGAGGCTGCAATGGTCGATTTAGAACGAGTCCGAAAGAATGGAATTGAAGCCAACGACGAAGGCTGGGCAGAGGTACTCTCTTGGCTCTTACCGGATGCCTCTGCTGACTCCTTTTTAGACGGATGGTCGGATGATTCTGTCCTTTCATTACTGACCAATATGAGTTCCGTCTTCGACGAAGATTCTCCATTATTCGATGGTGGAGCACCCCTCCGCCATCATGTAAAACGCAAGGTGTTCATGGGGCCCTGCCTACTCAATGGTCACTACATACAAACCTCCTCCGTCGGCCTTGATGTAGGGGATTGGACACTGACCTATGGTCCCGGGCACCTCCTTCTACGTCTAATCCTGAGTCAAGGAAGTGATCCAGGGGGACGATTCGTTCGATTAATGAAGCAACTAATGGGGATGAATGGTATTGATTTCCGCCCGATTACGGATCGGATGGAACTTAGAAAAGGCCAACTCTGGATTCAAGATTTTCAATCACCAGGAGCAGTTCGCCCATTCATTCTCGAGACTGTCGAGTGGCCCGAAGATCCTCCATTCAACTACACCCCTGAAGGATTTCACATCACGGTTCTAGATGAGAACAGGAGGCGACATGTGCTCCAACTTCCACGGTCACCACGTGCCATTGAGGCATTTATCGCCATATGGAACGGAAGAGATGGAGCTAATGTCGCGCGTCGACTCCGCGGACTGACAATGGCATGGGCAATCGATTCAGGCCATGAAGACCAAGGCGAAGTCGCCAACCCAACTGAACGATCTTTCTACTTACTCCGATCAGTGGTGGATGCAATGCCAGGCATCTGGTGTGATGGATCACATCTGAGAATCGCAGGTTCATCGGGCGTCCATTGGCGATTATCACCTGGACGAGGAGCACATGGAGCGCCTTACATCATCCGACCTGTTGCTCAAACACCTGGTGGGAATGAAGTCCTTTTCAGGGAGATCTGTGCCTTCGATGCAGCAGATGAACTCCCTCTTGGAGATCGAATCTGTACCGTTGCCCTCAGTTTGCTGAATGATGCAGATACTAGACACCAAATTCACACAGTGAACAATGCCGTACACAAGGTCTTGCGGTACACAAGACCTGCTACTTCGGCCGCGGAAGGGCCTTAGCCAGCCACGCTCCGGGCATGCCATGGAGGAGCCTGACCTTGGTCTGGAAGGTGCAACGCCGATGCTGCTCCCCACTCCAGAGAACATCGACGAGCATTTTGGGCGCGGGCCAGGATCAAAAGCAACACGAGAAGTATTTCACAATCCAGCCATGAACGGTAGTCGAACGCGCTCTGTACTCCTCATGCATCGATTGTTCGAACTCGGACGGTTGCCAAAGGGAACTCTTCGAGCCTTGGACGGGTTGGGGGCTTCTGGAATTCGTGCGCGTCGTTGGCTCAACGAACTTCCCGAAGAAATGGCGCAAAGAATCGATGCTCATGTCTGCGATATCCTTCCGAAATCATTGGAATGGGCACGACAGAATCAGGATCGATTCGATGAAGAGGGGGCACTCACCTTGATTGAAGGTGATTTACGAGCACAAGTTCTCAACAATGGATGGCATTGGATTGATGTCGACCCATTCGGATCACCTGTCACCTTCCTAGACCCCGTGATCCAAGCTTTTGCTCGAACTGGAATTCTTGAGGTTAGTGCCACTGATTCTGCCGCTTTAACGGGCTCAAGTAAAGGTCCAACGATGCGCCGATACGGAGCAGTAGTGCGCACCAACGATTGGGCCCACGACTCAGGCCTTCGAGTTCTCCTTGCTAATATCGCACGAATCGCTGCACGTCACGATCGCGCAATTGAGCCATTACTTTCAGTCTGGGAAACGCACCATCTCCGAGTTAGTGTTGCAATTCGTCGCTCAAAGCAAGGTGCCTCCGATGTGGAAGAAAACATCGGTTGGCGGGTTTGGGACCCGACGCCAGAAGAGTTGAGAATTTCCATAGATGCAGGACTACATCCTCATGGTGGCCCAGATCAATCTCAACCATTCTGCTTCCTCCCTTTCCGCCACCCAACCTCGCACGCTATCTCGGACAAAGACCGTCGAATTAGTGGACCCATGTGGATGGGGCCTCTGCATAACTCCGATGTGCTACTCGGATTCAACGAAGAAAACGCACTGAAACTCTGTGTCCCTGACGAAGAAAAATTGCAGCGATGGGGCTTCGATACATCGGAGCATGATGACCTCATTGAAGCATCTCGAAAGAGTGTTCTACGTGCGATTCGTCATTTACAGGAGGAAGCGACTGTTCCAGATAATGCCTCATTGATTCTGGTCGATCATCTCCATCCTCATGTCTTACTAAAAGGCCCACCTTCGCCTCGCAAACTCGCAGAAGCCCTCACAGAAGCAGGGCATCCATCCTGTGTCGCTGCTTATCCAAATCCAGGCATCCGCACCGCGGCTCCTTGGTCGCTAATACACGACCTTGCTCTGGAATTAACCAGTTCTAAGGTCTAATTCAACCACCGATGTAAGACATCTCAACTCTTGGAAGATAGATGGCAGTAGGGCTTCTTGGCTGAGCCCGCAGTTCTGAGTAGCGATCTTCTCTCTCAGACCAAATCG
>MDSV01073918.1_pt1 | contig 12040 bp, 13 predicted proteins | sample 810851 | NCBI WGS metagenome assembly MDSV01 (sample SAMN05326640, study PRJNA326480) | marine metagenome | isolation source: seawater | place: Atlantic Ocean: North East | collected 2012 | reverse complement strand
TTTGATTATTTTTAGGTATTACTTGAATATAATTAGGGAATTTACCATCAATTAATTTTGATATTAAAATACTGTTATTAAACTCAAATTTAATTTTAGATTTAATATTTGAAACTTTAACATCACCTTCAAAATCTTCTAATAAAGAACATAATTGAAAAATTGTTTTTTTAGGTAATATAATGGGATCAAAGTCAATTTTTTTATCCAATTTTATTTTTGAAACTGACATTCTATGACTATCAGTTGCAACAGAAGTTAAATAATTTTTATCTTCAATATTTGTTTGATGGAAAAAAATTCCACTTAAATAATGTCTTGTCTCATCATTTGATATAGAAAATTTACATTTATTTAATAATTTTAATAGTTTTTTTGAATTAATATAAAACTCATTTTCACTAAAATCTTCATCAGTGATTGGAAATTCAGATGCACTTATACAATTTAAATGAAAAATTGATTTTTCAGACTCTAATTCTAATTTGTTTTCGCCACTAAATGAAAAATTTATTTTTTTCCCTTGTGAAAATTTTCTTATAATGTCATAAAGAATTGAAGATGTTGTAGTGGTTTTTCCTTCTTCTTCTATTTTTATATCTTTAATCTCGTTTATAAATATCAAGTCTAAATCAGTTGCGGTAATTTTTAATTTAGAATTTTTTACTTCAAGTAATATATTTGAAAGTATTGGTAAAGTACTCCTTTTTTCAATTACTCCCTGACAGTAATTAAGTGATTTTTGAAGATCTTGCTGGTTTAAACTAAATTTCATTTTCTTTATTATATAAAATCTTATTTTTTAAATTCTCAATATTATTAGATAGTTCAATATCTTCTTTTTTTAATTTTTCTATTGTTTTAACCGAATGAATAATAGTTGTATGATCTCTATTTGAAAATTCTCTACCAATTTCAGGAAGAGATTTTGAAGTAAGAATTTTAGTTAAATAAATTGCAGTTTGTCTTGGCCTTACAAGATATCTTGACCTTCTTGAAGAAAGCATTTCATTTTTACTTATTTTAAAAAATTTGCATACAGTCGACTGAATTAAATCAATTGTAACTTTATTCTCTGATAAATTTAACAAATCTTTCAAAATTATTTTAACCTCTGATAAATTTGGCGATTTATTATAAATTCTTGAATATGAAACTATTCGATTTAATGCTCCTGTAAGTTCTCTAATATTTGTTTTGATTTCCTTACTAATAAATTTTTGAATATCTTCAGATATTTTTATTTGATCTGAATAAACTAATTTTAATTCTTCAGCCTTAGTTTTAATTATTTTATATCTTAATTCATACTCAGCATTTTGAATATCAACTACCAAGCCACCTGAAAATCTTGATTTAATTCTTTCTTGTATCCTTAACAATTTATTTGGTGGCCTATCTGCTGAAATTATAATTTGAGAACCTTTGTCTAATAATGCATTAAATGTATGAAAAAACTCTTCTTGCATAGCTTCTTTTCCATTCATAAACTGAATATCATCAATAATCAAAACATCTGTGTTTCTAAAGTACTCTTTAAATTTCACCATTTCATTTAATTTAATTGATCTTACAAATTGATACATAAATCTTTCAGCAGAAATAAACATTACTTTACTTTTTTCTTTTAATTTTAAACCTATTGAATTTAATAAATGAGTTTTACCCATACCAACTCCACTATAAATATATAGCGGGTTATAATGTGAAGTATCTTCAGAGACTTTTTTTGAGGCTTCAAAAGCTAACTTATTACTAAAACCAAGAATAAAATTTTCAAATTTTTTATTTGGATCAATTCTATTATATTGAAGATAAGAATCTTTGATAAAAGAAATATTAACATTTTTTTGCTCGTGTTTTTTTAAATTATAGTTATTTTCATTATTATTTTTTTCTGTAATTTCACTTATTTGAAATTCAATTCTACTAAGATTTTTTTTAAATAATTTAATAATTTGTAAAATTTGATCTAAATATCTAGAAGTTATCCAATCTCTAATAAACCTTGAAGAAACAGATAGTAACACATAATCATTAAACTCATTAATAAAATAAATTTTTCTTATCCAACTTTCATAAATATCTTTACCAAACTTTCTTCTCATTTCTGATTGAATAAGTTCCCAGTTTAATTTTTTTTCATTAAAGCTTTCTGTTTTAGGATTTAAAATATTATTATTCATTGGATAGATAAAAACCAATTAAAGCTAAAAAAATATTTATGCAATAGATTTTTTATTTTTTATAAAAAAAAATAAAATCTATGAGTGAATAAAAATAAAATCTAAGAAAATATTATTAAATTTAAAATTGAAAATAATTATTTCTATTTAAAAAAAAATTTATTAAAAAAAAAATCACTTTAAGAAAAAAAATTGCTATATGTTGTGTTTAATAAAAATATTTTTTTATATTTAGTATAAGTATCTTAAGTTGTAAAATTTTTTTTAATATCAAAATAACAACGTCATATTGAATCAACTATAACTAGATAATAAATATAAACTTAAAGCGTGTTAATTTTTCTTGTTATTCTTGAAATATTTCTTGACGCGTTTTGCTTTTTTATTATTCCTGTCTTTGCAACTCTCATAAGTTCTGAATTTAACTTAGGTAAAAATGCTAAAGCATCTTTTTTATTTTTTGAATCTAGCAATAAATTCATTTTTTTTATCGCATTTTTAAACTTACTTTTTCTAGATCTATTAACAATAGTTTGTCTTGATATTTTTCTAATTCTTTTAATAGCTGATTTTGTATTTGCCATAGGGCCAGTTGTATAACTGGAGTTTAAAGACTGGTCAATAGTTATAATTTGTTATTTTTGACATTTATTACAAAAAAAAGTTGATCTATTAGTGATAAAAATTTTTTTTACTTTGCCATTGCACCCTTTTTTAAGACAATTTAAATCTTCTCTACCATAGACATTAAATTCTTTTTGAAATAAACCATCTTTTCCTGAAAGGCTTTTAAAATTTCTAATACTAGAACCTCCTTTTTTTATCGCTTTTATAAGTACTTTATTTGAAAAATAAATAATTCTATGACATTCTTTTTTTGATAATTTAATTGCCTTTTTAGTAGGTTTAATTTTGCTAAGAAATAAAATTTCACTAGCATATATATTTCCTATACCTGATACAAATTTTTGATCAATTAAAAAACTTTTAATATTTTTTTTTTTATTTTTAAAATAATTAAATACATAATTAAAGTTAAATTTTTTAGAAAAAGGTTCTGGCCCTAAATGATTAAACATTTTTAATAATTTATTTTTACCAAATATTATTTTAAAAAAACCAAATCTTCTTGGATCATTATAAATTATTTTTACTTTATTAAATTGAATTTCTATATGATTATGTTTTTTTGGAAGTAATGCCGATTTATAAAAACTTGTATTTGTTATTTGATCTTTAGAAATTTTTTTTAATAAATGAATTGTGCCCGACATACCTAAATGAATAATGCAATATTTTTTATTTGATAAATGAAGAATTATATATTTAGAAAATCTTGTAATATTTTCAATTGTCGTATTTACTAATATTTTCTCAAAATTTGAAGGAATCTTAAACCTTAAATTTCTGTTTTTAATTATAACTTTTTTTATTTTTTTTAGTTTAATCTTTTTTTCTAGCGATTGTTTGACTACTTCTATTTCTGGTAATTCTGGCATTTCACACTATATTAATAAAATAAATAATTTTTTTAAAATGCAACAATACCTTCAAAATAAAAAAGGACTAGTAAAGAATGTTTTCAATAGCGTATATGATAACTATGATCTAATGAATGACTTTATGTCATTTGGGATTCACAGATTGTGGAAAAAACATTTGATTCAATGGATGAATCCTTCAAAAGGTAAAAAGTTTATCGATGTTGCTTGTGGGACTGGTGATTTGGGAAAACTTTACTTAGATTCATTAAACTCAAATGAAGAAATATTATGTATAGATCCCAATAAAGGAATGATAAACAAAGGTAAAAAAAAATTAGAAAATTATAAAAATATTAAGTGGTTAATTGGATCAGCTGAAAATTTACCAATTGAAGATAATTTATTTGATTATTATACTATAAGTTTTGGACTTAGAAATACAAAGAGTTTAAATAAATCACTTTCAGAAGCATATAGAGTTTTAAAACCTGGGGGAAGATTTTTATGTTTAGAATTTTCAAAGATAGAAAATACAAATCTTGATTTAATCTATAAAAGTTATTCAAAAATAATTCCATATCTAGGAAAAGTAATTGTAGGAGAAAAAGAACCTTATGAGTATTTAATCAAAAGTATACAAGAGTTTGTAAATCAAAATGAATTAATTTCTTTAATGAAAAAAAGTAATTTTGAAAACTGTACTTATAGAAATTTATCAGGTGGAATTGTAGCAATTCATTCTGGATGGAAAATATAATGATAAAAAAAATATTTATTTTATTTAAATTGGCCAGAAAACTTGCAAAATCTGATGCTTTAAATATTGCATCTAAATTTCTTAAGCCACCAACATTAATTAAAATTTTTTTTAAAATTTTATCTTTTTCTTTTTTTGATAAAAAAGCAATAAATTTTAATATAGATCAAGGTAAAAGACTCTCAGATTCCTTGCAATCTATGGGGACAACTTTTATTAAACTTGGTCAATTTTTAGCAACTAGACCAGATATAATTGGAAATGATTTATCTAAACAGCTTGAAAATCTACAAGATAAACTTCCTGAATTTTCATTATACGAAGCAAAAGAAATTATTAAAAAAGATCTTGGATCAGAAACTTTTAACTCAATTATAGAATTAAGTGAACCGGTAGCAGCAGCTTCGATTGCTCAAGTGCACAAAGCAAAAATCAATGATAATGGCACAATTAAAGATGTAGCAATAAAAATTTTAAGACCAAAAATAAAAAAAATATTTAATGAAGAGATTGATGCACTAATGTTTTTTGCTTTTATAATTGAGTCTATTGTAAAAAAAACAAAAAGATTAAAGTTAGTTGAAGTTGTATTTTTATTAAAAGAAATTACAAACCTTGAAATGGATTTAAGATTTGAGGCAGCAGCTGCTAATGAATATGCTGAAAATACAAAAAATGATATAGGGTTTAGAGTCCCTAAAATATACTGGAATTTTACAAGTGAAAATGTAATGACATTAGATTGGATTGAAGGAATATCCATTAGAGAAACAGAAATTTTACAAAAAAAAAATATAGATACTGAAAAAATAGCTTCTGATGTAATTCAACATTTTTTAAGACAGGCAGTAAGAGATGGATTTTTTCATGCAGATATGCATCAAGGAAATATTTTTATTGATAACAATGGTGATATTGTCCCTATAGATTTTGGAATAATGGGAAGATTAGATAAACTGAGTAAAAAGTTTTTAGCTGAAATTTTATTTGGTTTTATACAGAGAGATTACAAAAAAGTTGCAGAAGTTCATTTGGTTGCAGGATTAGTTCCAAACCACGTACCTGTGGATGATTTAGCACAAGCTTTGAGGTCAATTGGAGAACCAATTTTTGGACAAACAGTTAAAGATATTTCTGGTGGAAAATTACTTAAACAACTTTTTGATGTTACTGAAAAATTTAATATGCAGACACAGCCTCAATTATTAATGCTTCAAAAAACTATGGTTGTAGTTGAAGGTGTAGCTAGAAAATTAAACCCTAACACTAATATTTGGAAAACATCAAAACCTGTATTAGAAAACTGGTTAAAAGAAACTAAAGATCCAATTAACTCATTAAATGATACTTTAAATAATACTTCAGAGGTAATTAAGAGATTGCCTAATTTTCCAGAAATTATGGATAAAACAAATCAAGCTTTAACTTTTTTAGCAAGTGGTCAAATACCACAAAACTCAAATTCATATGCTGCATTGAATGATAAAAAATCTGATATGTACGCTTTTAGAAATCAGACAGTTGTTGGTTTATTATTGCTTGTAATTTTTGGACTATTAGTATTTTAATCTGACACATGAATAAATTATTACATAAAAAAATACTTTTAATTATATGCGGGGGTATATCAGCATATAAAAGTTTAGAAGTTATAAGGCTTTTAAAAAAAAAAGGAGCATTTGTTAAAACTATTTTAACTGAAAGTGCAAAAAAATTTGTTACTCCATTGTCAGTAACTTCTTTATCAAAAGAAAAAGTATATTATGATTTATTTAGTTTAGAAAATGAAACTGAAATGGATCATATTTCACTTTCTAGATGGTCAGATATAATTTTAGTAGCTCCATCTACTGCAAATACTATTTCAAAGTTAAGTAGTGGTTCTTCAATAGATTTGGCTTCTACAGTTATACTCGCATCAGATAAGGATATTTTTTTAGCCCCTGCCATGAATGTTAGAATGTGGGAACATCCATCTACAAAAAAAAACTTAGCTATTCTTAAAAGTTATAATTATAAAATTATTGGTCCTGATATAGGAGACATGGCATGTGGTGAATTTGGAGAAGGAAAAATGATAGAACCAAATGAAATTATCAAAAAAATTGAAAATTATTTTGCACCCTTAAATAAAAATAAAAAATTTAAAGCATTGGTAACAGCGGGACCAACAAATGAATATATTGATCCAGTTAGGTTTATAACAAATAAATCAAGTGGAAAACAAGGTTTTGAAATAGCTAACTCTTTAGCAAAAAAAGGATTTGAAACAACATTAATAACTGGACCAACTAATTTAAAATCTAATAAGAATATAAATGTTATTAATATTGAAACAGCTGAACAAATGTTTAAAGCAACACAAAGTAATCTACCAACTGATGTTGCAATATTTGCAGCAGCTGTAGCTGATTTTAAAGTTAAGAATCAAAAAAAACAAAAAATTAAAAAAGAAGACAGTATTAATTTAGATCTAGAAAAAAATATTGATATTTTAAACTATGTTTCAAATCATAATTCTTTAAGACCTAAACTTGTTATTGGTTTTGCCGCAGAGTCAGAAAATTTAGATGAAAATTCAAAAAAAAAATTAGCAGAAAAGAACTGTGATTGGATCATTGCAAATGATATATCTAATAAATCGATAGGTTTTAACTCAAATTATAATGAAGTTAAAATTTTTTATAAAAATAAAAAAATTAATGACGAAAAACTAAATATCAAAAAAAAATCTGAGATATCAGATGAAATAATTGATAGAGTTATAAGCCAATTAAATTAAAATTTAATGGTAAAAGTACTAATTAAAAAATTAGATCCCTCGGTTGAATCGCCAACTTATAAGACAGATGGTGCTTCCGGTATGGATATAATGGCATTCATAAAAGAAACCATAAAACTAAAACCACAAAATTCATGTTTAGTTCCAACAGGTATTTCGATTGCTTTTTCAAATGACTTTGAAATACAAATCAGACCAAGGTCTGGTTTAGCGGCAAAAAAAAATATTTCAGTTCTAAATACACCAGGCACAATCGATAGTGATTACAGAGGTGAAATTAAAATTATTTTATATAACCATGGAAATGAAGAATTTATAATAAACAATAAAGATAGAATAGCTCAAATAATATTAACCCCAATTCATAAAATAGAATTTGAAGAGGTTGAAAAACTCCCTAAAACCATAAGAGGAATGGGCGGTTTTGGTTCAACAGGTAAATGAGTAAACAATTAAATAAAAATTTAATTGAAAGATTTTCAAGACAGATTATCTTAAAAAATATCGGTATTATAGGACAAAAAAAAATTCTATCGTCAAAAGTTTTAATTATTGGGGCTGGTGGACTTGGATGTCCTGCGGCCGAGTTTTTAAACAGAGCAGGCATTGGGACTTTAGGTGTTGTTGATTATGATAAAATTAATTTATCTAATTTACACAGACAAACTCTATATGAAAAAAAAGATGTAGGTAAATATAAAGTTTCAATAATAAAAAAAAAATTAAATAAAATTAATTCCCATACAAAAATAAAAACTTACAATTTTAAGTTAAATAAAATTAATTTTAAAAAAATTATTAATCATTACGATTATATTATTGATGGATCAGATAATTTTAATACAAAATTTCTTATAAATGATTTCTGTCTTAAATATAAAAAAATTTTATTAATGGGGGCAATAAGTAAATTCGATGGTCATATTTTTAATTTTAATTTTAAAAATAAAAAAACACCATGCTTCAGATGTTTTTTTCAAGACTCTGAACCTTCAGATTTAGAGCTAAATTGTGAAAATGAAGGTATTTTAGGAACAGTTGCTGGAATTATTGGTATTATGTTAGCAAATGAAATATTAAAAAATATACTAAATATTGGTAAAAATTTAAATAGTTTTATTTTAATTTTAAACTTTTTAAATTTAGATTTTAGAAAAGTAAAAATAAAAAAATATAAAAACTGTATATGTAATAAATGAAATTAATTTTTTATTTTTCTATATTAATTTTTATATTTATAAGCAGTGTTTTTGCTAAAGAAAATAATTATTACCTTTCACTTAAAAATAGCAAAGTAAATGTAAGATATGGACCTAGATCAGACTCACCTATTAAATATATTTACACGAAAAAAAATTTACCTGTTAAAATAATTGATAAAAAAGAAAATTTTAGAAGAATAATTGATTTTAAAAATAATAGTGGATGGATTCATGTTTCTCAACTTAAAAAAAATAAATCATTTATATTATTAAAAGATGAAATTTTATTTTCAAAGCCTACTAGATATTCAAAACCAATATTAAAGATTTTAAATGGAAGGTTATTAATTATAAAAAAGTGTAATAGTAAGTGGTGTAAAGTGAAAACTGAAAATTATTTAGGATGGGTGCAAATTAATAAAGTTTGGGGATATATTAATTAATATTTTTTAAATAATTTAGCATTGTATCAACATCACTTACTTTAAATGGATCATTATCATTACTTTCATTATTTTTTCCATCTTCAATGAACATTTTAACAACTTTACAATTATCAATTAATACAGAATATCTCCATGATCTCATACCAAATCCTTGTTTAGGTTTATTTACCAACATTCCCATGCCTTGGGTAAATTTTCCCTCTCCATCTCCTATAGGTTTAACTTTATTTATATTTTGATCTCTAAACCAAGCATTCATAACAAATGAATCATTGACTGATAGACAATAAACTTCATCTACATATTTCTTTAATTCTTCATATTTATTTTCATAACCAGGCAACTGTTGTGAGGAACAAGTGGGGGTATAAGCACCAGGTAAAGAAAAAAGTACAACTTTTTTATTTTTAAAAAACTCATCTGTTGATTTTTCTTTCCATACTCCACCAATAGAGCATCCACCACCAATAGATTGGTTGTCTCCTGTTCGTGTTCTAAATTTTACTTGGGGTATATTCATTTTAAATAATTTATAATATTTAACTTATAACGATTCTAAACTATAAATCAATACTTTAGAATTATTTTAAACTACTATATATATTATTGAATTTATTGAATTATTTATGATTTTGATTATCAGTTGCAACCTTAACTAATACTTCAATTGATTTAATTTTTTTTCCCGTAATATTTTTTTTTATTTTAACAAGATCAATTTCTTCATTACCAGCATCAATTAATTCATTATTATCTTCATCAAAAAAATGGTGGTGTTGAGAAATATTTGTATCAAAATAACTTTTATTTGAATTTACAGAAATTTCTTTTAAGTATCCCTTTTTTTTAAATGCATGAACTGTATTATAAACCGTTGCTAGTGAAATTTTTTCGGTCAACTCTTTTTCAAGAATTTTTTTTAAGCTAGCTATTGTAAAATGAAAGGTTTTATCAGTATTAAATAAAACTTCACAAATTTTTAATCTTTGTTTTGTTGGTCTAAGGCTTGAATTTCTAAGCTTATTTATAAAGTTATTATTTTTGTTCATTATTCTTTATAATTATTCTAAACTGTTTTTTATATAATAATTGCATTAAATCAAGTAATAAACAATGATTAATTTATGAAAAAAAACTCATTTACATATGATGATCTAATACGTTGTGGAAATGGTGAGCTTTTTGGGCCTGGAAATGCAAAATTACCCCTTCCTCCAATGCTGATGTTTGATAGAATAACAGAAATTAAAGATAATAATGGTGCTTTTAAAAAGGGTTCAATTAAAGCTGAATTGGACATTAAAGATAATCTATGGTTTTTTGACTGTCATTTTAAGAAAGACCCTGTAATGCCAGGATGTTTAGGTTTAGATGCTATGTGGCAATTAGTAGGATTTTATCTTGGTTGGCTAGGTAACCCAGGAAAAGGGAGAGCACTAGGTGTCAATTCTGTTAAATTTACTGGAGAAGTTCTTAAAAATGTCAAAATGACTACCTATATAATAGACATGAAAAGAATTTTGATAAAAGAAGGAACTACTGTAGGGTTAGCTAATGGTGTTTTGTTGGCAGATAATAAAAAGATATATTCTGCGGAAAATTTAAAGGTGGGTTTATTTAAATAATGAGAAGAGTGGTGGTTACAGGAATGGGTATTGTTTCATGTTTAGGAAATAATCAAAATGAAGTTTATCAATCTCTTTTAAATTCAAAATCAGGAATATCTTACTGTGAAGAATATAAGGAACATAATTTAAAAAGTCATATTCATGGGAAACCAAATATAAAATTTGAAGATCATATAGATCGTAAAACGATTAGATTTATGGGGTCAGGTTCTGCATATAATTATATTGCTATGAAAGAAGCTATTATAGACTCAGGTTTGGAAGAAAATGAAGTAAGTAATTTTAAAACTGGAATAATTATGGGTTCAGGTGGGCCATCAATAGAAAATGTTATTCTAGCTGCAGACAAAACAAGAGCCAAAACTCCAAAATTAATGGGACCTTTTGTAGTTCCCAGAACAATGGCTAGTACATCTTCGGCAACACTTGCAGTACCTTTTAAAATTAAAGGAGTAAATTATACAATGAGTTCTGCTTGTGCAACCAGTGGACATTGTATTGGTCACTCTATGGAACTTATACAAATGGGCAAACAAGATATTGCATTTGCAGGAGGTAGTGAAGAAATACACTGGGCACTAACTGCAATGTTTGATGCCATGACAGCATTATCTTCAAAATATAACAATACACCTGAAACAGCTTCGAGAGCCTATGATAAAACAAGAGATGGATTTATAATAGCTGGGGGTGGAGGAGTTTTAGTGTTAGAAGAATATGAACATGCAAAAGCCAGAGGCGCAAAAATATATGCTGAGTTAACAGGATATGGTGCCACATCCGATGGATACGATATGGTCGCTCCTTCAGGTGAAGGCGCTATAAGATGTATGAAAATAGCTTTATCAACTTTGAGAAATAAAAAAATTGATTATATAAATACTCATGGAACATCAACTCCTGTGGGAGATATAACAGAATTAAATGCTGTCGGAGAAACTTTTGGGTCTAATATACCTAAAATCAGTTCAACTAAATCTTTATCTGGACATCCGCTAGGTGCAGCCTCAGTTCATGAGGCTATTTATAGTTTAATTATGATGAAAAATAATTTTATTGTTGGGTCAGCAAATATAAATGATATTGATGATGAAGCTAAAAAATTTCCAATTATAACTGAGACTGAAAAAGAAATTACATTAAATTCTGTAATGTCTAATAGTTTTGGTTTTGGAGGAACGAATGCAACTTTAATTTTTGAAAAGATTTAAATGAGTTTAATGAAAGGAAAAAAAGGGTTAATCATGGGCGTAGCCAATGAAAGATCTATTGCATGGGGAATTGCACAAAAACTTTCTGAGTCTGGAGCAGAATTAGCATTTACATATCTTGGCGATGCATTAAAGAAAAGAGTTATTCCTTTAGCAGAAAAGTTAAATTCAAAAGTTACTTTTAGCTGTGATGTAGAAAAAAAAGAAGACGTTACCAAATTATTTAAAGATATTAAATCTAGTTGGAGTGAAATTGATTTTGTTGTTCATGCAATTGCATTTTCAGATAAATCTGAGCTTTCAGGAGAATATTTAAATACAACTAGAGAAAATTTTTTAAAAAG
>MDSV01043326.1_pt1 | contig 12040 bp, 7 predicted proteins | sample 810851 | NCBI WGS metagenome assembly MDSV01 (sample SAMN05326640, study PRJNA326480) | marine metagenome | isolation source: seawater | place: Atlantic Ocean: North East | collected 2012 | reverse complement strand
CGCATCAACTGTACGTTCGCCTCTTTCTTCATTTACATCCACCACAAGAACTTTCGCTCCCTGACACGCAAATAAAACAGCAATTGCCTGACCAATGCCATAACCAGTTTTTCCAGAGCCAGATCCGGTCACAATTGCGGTTTTACCAATAAGTCTGTTTCCGTTCAAATGTTCCATTTATGCAGTTTACTGACAACGTTTAGATAAAACATCTACGATTTCAACAAAAATCTAACAATAACGCAAAAAGCCGTTGATACGTTACGTGCCTGCAGCCTAGAATTAATCTTTAGGACTACCTTGGAATAATAAATGACATTACCAGTTGACGACAATACTATCCCTAAAGCATATATACCTGCAGACTATGAGACGTCTGTTTATAAAATGTGGATGGATAATGATTTTTTCAAACCCAGTCATATAAGTGACAAGGATCCGTTTGTAATAATCATGCCTCCGCCAAACGTGACAGGTGCTCTTCACATGGGTCACGCGCTGACTGCCGCCTTAGAAGACCTTATGATTAGATGGAATCGAATGTTAGGGCATCCTGCTTTACTTCTACCGGGTGCAGATCATGCCGGTATTGCTACACAAGTTGTTGTCGAAAGAGAACTAAAAAAACAAGGGGAATCCCGACAGTCTTTAGGAAGAGAAAAATTTACAAATGAAATTTGGAAATGGGTAAAAACTTACGGCAATCGCATTGATGAACAACATAAACGACTTGGGATTTCAGCGGATTGGGATCGACGTAATTTCACACTGGAAGACGGGCCAAGCAAGGCAGTATTTAAAACATTTACTAACTTATACAATCACGGACTTATCTATAAGGGCGAGAGGATCATAAATTGGTGTGCCAGCTGCCAAACCGCGCTTTCAGACCTGGAAGTTAAATATTCCGAAGAACAAGGATCACTGTATCACATTAAGTATTTCCTAGAGGATAAGTCCGGAGAACTGATCATTGCAACTACTAGGCCTGAAACTTTGTTAGGAGATTCTGCTGTTGCAATAAACCCTGACGACAGTAGATATTTGAAATTGGCTGGAAAAAACGTAATCTTACCTATAACTGGAAGACTATTACCAATAATCGAAGATGATTCCGTCGATCTTGATTTTGGTACCGGAGCATTAAAAGTTACCCCGGGACATGACGTCACTGACTTTGAAATCGGTGAGCGTCATGGGTTAGAGGTAATCAATATCCTTAATCCAAATGGAACACTGAATCAAAATGCTGGCCCGTTTCAAGATCTATCTATCAAGCAAGCAAGAGAGAAAGTAGTAAATGAATTGAAACAAGACGGCTCACTAGTTAACATCGAGTCCCATATGCACTCTGTTGGTAAATGTGAACGAAGTGGAGATACTATAGAGCCTATTGTAAGCTCGCAATGGTTCGTTAAAACTGAACAATTAGCAAAGCCTGCAATCCAAGCGGTTAAAACAGGCGAAATTGAAATAATTCCAAAAAGATTTGAAAAAGTTTATTTCAATTGGATGGAAAACATCAAGGACTGGTGCATAAGTAGGCAGCTTTGGTGGGGACATCAAATACCCGTATGGTATTGCGCAGATTGCGATGAAGTCATTGTTAACACAGATGCGCCAAACTCTTGCACTAAATGCGATGCTTCGAACTTAACTAGAGATCCTGATGTTTTGGACACATGGTTTAGTTCTGGTTTATGGACTCATTCAACACTTGGATGGCCAGAAAATACAGAAGACTTGAGTAAATACTATCCGGGTTCAGTTATGGAGACCGGGTATGACATTCTATTTTTTTGGGTAGCAAGAATGATCATGATGGGTATTTACAACAATAACGGACAAGTACCATTTAAAACCGTTTATCTTCATGGACTTGTACTAGATCCTGAAGGCTCTAAAATGAGCAAAACTAAAGGTAACGTTTTAGATCCGCTTGATATTATTGACCAGTACGGAGCAGATGCAATGAGATTTGCTCTGACCACGGGTAATTCTCCAGGTCAAAACATAAGGTTAAATGAACAAAAATTGGAGGCGGGTCGCAATTTCGCCAACAAAATATGGAACTCGTCAAGATTTGTGATGATGAAAATGGATGAGTCAAAAACAAATAATAATTGGCTCGCCACTCCTGACATCCAACATCCCCAAGATAGATGGATATTAAGCCGATTGAATGCAACGACAGACAAAGTTAATTCTCGCATGAAAAACTTTCAATTCGGTGAAGCTCAACTTATCACTCATGATTTCATATGGAATGAATACTGTGACTGGTATATAGAGATGGCAAAAATCAGGTTAAGAAATAATGATATGGCCCCTATAGATGTACTACCATACGTGCTTGAAAAAACGATGAGACTTCTTCATCCTTTTATGCCATTTTTAACCGAAACCATATGGCAAAACTTAACAAAAAAATTGCCTATGTCTACCTATGCCGAATTATCAGCCAATACTCCTGCTTTAATAATTGCTTCATACCCAGAAGCTGATAAGAGTTTATTGGACGAAAAAGCCGAGCAAGATATAAGCAGCATCATAGAAATCGTAAAGGCAATTAGAAACTTCAGATCTGAATTCAGAATCAAGCAATCCACCAAGATAAACGTTAAGGTGCAAACTAAATCAGATATGGAAATGTTGGCACAACAATCTGAAACGATCAAAAATTTAGCATTCGTGAAATCGCTCATAATTGAGCATCCTGGAGATGTTGATCCTAATGAAGCTTCCTTGGTTCTAGAGCAAAGTACAGTGGTTATATCTTTGTCAGGGCTGGTTGATGTTGAAACTGAAAAACGAAGACTATTAGATGAACTAGAAGAACATAATCGTAATGAATCTCAAACAAGAGGTAAATTAAGGAATAAGCAGTTTACTTCCAAAGCGCCCGAAGAAGTTATTCAGCGAGAAGAAGATAAGCTAAATAAAATTTTAGAACGGAAAGAAAGACTAAATGAAATAATCAGGCAACTGAGTTAACACGAGAATTAATCTCTGTGTTGTTGATTCTCTCAAGATAATTAAGACCTTTAGTAGTATCCGATGCAACTTTTGCCTTATCTGAATTCCTCACACGAAACTTAAATAACCAATAAGTGAATTCTCTGTGCTGCATCAATGACAATCCTTTTCTATGTTTTGCGCCCGTCGTGAATTTATACTTATTTAGCAAGTCTTCAATACATTGGCCATAAATGTTTACGAATACTTGGTCCCTATCATTGCTGATGTATTTTGCACTTCTGGAAATATTTCGCTTTTGAATTTCCTGTTCCACTACAGTTTGCAAAGCCTCTTCTACTATAACCCCATAATAGTAGTTTAAAAATCCTCGATATTTTGAATGTCCAGCACGTGATTTTATTAAACTTGCAATTGAATCTGTTTGAAATCTATGTGGCAATGTTCCCAAAATGAGAAGATCATCTTTTTCACTTTTTGGTATTATTCCGTTTACTGAACCACAAAGTCTTTGAGCTAAAAGCTGCCAATCAAAGGCCTCGCCTGCTATAAAGTATCTGAATGTTTTACCTCTGTAGACTTCTTCGGTGACTGACCATGCCCCAATAGCATCCATAAGACAGTAAACCCAATCGTTGCCACTTTGAATATCTTCTTTTAACCTGTCGATCACATCAATCAAACTATTCACTCCTCAGAGCATAAAAAAAATATACAGTACGGTTACGATGAAGACTAGTAATATCAGTCATTTAAGCATGACATTTCTTGTACTTCTTACCGCTACCGCATGGGCAAGAATCATTTCTGCCTATCTTTTGTTTACCACTTGGTGATCTTAATGGCTGACCAGATGGTTGTGATTTCTGGTTAATATTCCGAGCTGCGAAATTTGAATTAGATGGATTAGACGGTGTTCCCTTTTGAGTTCTTGGTTGGCTGGTACGATTGGATAAATCTACATGGAATATAGAGCGCGAAATATCATGTTGAATTTGGCTTAACAAAGATTCAAATTGATCCCTCGCCTGTTTTTTGTACATTACTAAAGGGTCACGCTGTCCAAATGCATAAAGACCGGTCCCCTGCCTAATCTGCTCCATAGATGTCAGATGTTGAATCCAATTAACATCGATAAACCTCAGCATCAATTGCTGTTCAATCTTCCGAGTCAATTCACTAGACATTTCTACTTCTCTGGTTTCATACTTGTGATGCAAATATGAAGCAAAGTAGTCTTCTATATCGTCCGAGGTCATTTCTTTCATGGCTGAACTATCTTTTGCATTAGAATCAATCGGTACTATAGAAGATATATCCTTTAGCATGTTTTCTAGCTCCCATTGATCCCTTGAAACACCATAAACATAATTATCAATAGTTTGACTTACTTCTTTTTCAACCATCTCTAAAATATTTTCTTTAATATTTGTGCCTGCGAGCACTTTGGATCTTTCTTTGTAAATAATGTCTCTTTGAGTATTAATTACATCATCGTAATCGACCAGATGTTTCCTCATATCAAAATGAAATGCTTCGACTTTAACCTGAGCATTTTCCAATGTTTTTGAAATCATCTTGTTCTCTAGCGGAGTATCTTCATCAATGCCCGTCCATGACATAACTGATTTGATCGCGTCTCCAGCAAATCTTTTCAAAAGGACATCTTCAAGCGATATATAAAATCTCGTACTCCCCGGATCGCCCTGCCTTCCTGCCCTGCCTCGCAATTGATTATCAATTCTGCGCGCATCATGCCTCTCAGTTCCGATCACATGTAGACCTCCCAGTTTTAGAACTGATTGATGGTCTTTTGTCCATTCATCATTGCTGCGAGAAACCTGGCTTCCTCCCAATATAATATCGGTACCTCGGCCAGCCATATTTGTAGCTACAGTAACCGCGGCCGGTCGGCCTGCTTCAGAAACAATTGCTGCTTCCTGCTCATGATGCTTGGCATTTAAAACCTGATGCTTGATACCGCGTTTTTTTAACATGTCGCTTAATGCTTCTGATTTTGCTATGTCTACGGTGCCTACCAAAACCGGTTGTCCTTTAGAGTGTCGCTCACTAATTTCATTTACCACAGCTTTAAACTTGGATTTCTCCGTCCCATACACCAAGTCGTTTTGATCCAACCGTACATTTGGTGCATTAGATGGCACAGTAACAACATCTAATTTGTAAATTTTCCAAAATTCTTCTGCTTCTGTTGAAGCTGTACCAGTCATGCCCGCTAATTTTTCATATAGCCTAAAATAGTTTTGCAAAGTAATCGTCGCATATGTAATTGACTCACGCCGAACCTCAAGATTTTCTTTAGCTTCCAACGCTTGATGTAGTCCTTCTGAGTACCTGCGACCAGGCATAAGCCTACCAGTGAATTCATCGACGATCACTACTTGACCATCTTTTACAACGTAGTCCCGGTCTCTTTCAAAAATCGCCTCAGCTTTCAGAGAATTCTCCACAAATGCTACCGTCCTAACGTTTTCCTCACTGTAGAGATTTTTCACCTTTAGCATCTGCTCCAACTTATCAATTCCATCAGGAGTTAATGATGCAGACCGATGTTTTACATCAATTGTGTAATGTAAATCCTGTTGTAAAGTAGGGCCGAGTTTAGCGAATCTTTTATAGTCACTCGGTGAATCTTGAGATGGCCCACTAATAATCAAGGGAGTTCTAGCTTCGTCAATCAATATATTATCCACTTCATCGACGATAGCATAAGACAACTCAGGTTGAACTTTTTGACTTAGGTCATTGACCATATTGTCTCGCAAGTAATCAAATCCGAATTCATTGTTGGTGCCATAGGTTATATCTGCTCTGCAGGCATCATGCCGTGCCGCCGATACCATGTGGTCCTCTTCAGTATCATCGGGTTTATCAGCAGAATACATCAAAGCTCCTTGATTCTGTAAAGCTCCAATGCTTAGCCCTAAAAATGAGTAGATCGTACCCATCCAATTTGCATCCCGACGGGCTAAATAATCATTAACTGTAACCACATGCACTCCGTTACCTGAAAGCGCATTTAAATAGGCTGGAAGAGTCGCTACTAAAGTTTTACCCTCTCCAGTTTTCATTTCGGCTATCCTGCCCTGGTGTAAAGCCACACCGCCTAATAGCTGGACATCAAAATGACGTAATCCGATCGATCTAACTGAAGCTTCCCGTACAGTAGCAAAGGCTTCAATTAGCAAATCTTCTAACGTCTCACCTTGTTTTAAACGCGACCTAAATTCTGTGGTTTTATCACGCAATTCTTGGTCAGTTAAAGCTTGAAAATTAGGCTCTAATTCATTGATCTTCTCAACAAATTGTTGAAGATCTTTTATGACTCTTTCATTCGAGTCGCCTAGAAGATTTGTAAAACGCTTAAGCAAGACAATTAAACTTTATTGAGGAATATCCTATGCAATATCTAAATTATACCAATGAAATCAGAGATTTATCTGAAAATTTTGTTTCATTACCTGACTTATCATCGAAAAAGTTTCAAGTGTTTAAGTAGAATCAGGACTTTCAAACATGGCTCCAACTGATTGATCTCGGTGTATTCGATTAATTGCCTCTCCAAGTAAAGGTGCTATAGATAAAACTTCCAATCCATCCCACCTTCTTTTCTGTGGCACAGGGACACTATCTGCAACAGCCATCTTGATAATCTTAGAATTTTTTAGTAGCTCAGAAGCATCGCCGGAAAGTAGTGGGTGTGTTACCGCACAAAAAATCTCAGAGGCTCCTTGTGCTATCAAAGCATTCTCTGCAGCTAAGATAGTTCCACCGGTACCCACTTCATCATCAACAATTAGAGCCGTCTTTCCTTTTACAGAACCAATAAGAGTTGCTGCTTCGACCTGGTCATTATTTCCTAATCGCTGTTTTTCAATGATTGCTATCGGGGAATCTAAAAGCCTAGCTGTGCTCCGCGCTCTTTTAGCATCTCCTACATCAGTAGCAACAACCACAAAATCAGACCCAGCTACAGTTTGAAAATGTCGTGCAAGTATTGGTATGGCTGTCAATTCATCAACAGGTATATTAAAGAATCCCTGGATCTGTCCAGCATGTAAATCTAACGTTAATACACGATCAGCGCCAGCTACAGACAGAAAATCTGCTACCAATCTAGCAGTAATAGCAACGCGAGGCTGATCTTTTTTATCTGTGCGGCCGTAAGCATAGTGCGGGATAACTGCAGTTACCCTACCTGCAGAAGCCCTTTTAGCAGCATCTATCATAATCAATAATTCCATCAAGTTATCGTTTACTGGAGTTGATAATGGCTGAACTATAAAAACATCCTTGCCACGAATATTCTCTTTTATCCTTACAAAAGTATTATCGTTTGAGAATTTAAACGCCTCACTACTTGCTAGAGATGTACCAAGATATTTACAAATGTCTTTAGCTAGCTCTAAGTGAGCATTGCCCGATAAAACTTTAAGATCATCAAATGGAGGCATTTATAGTCCTTAATAAATTAATAGTATGCTGGCGGATTATAGCATTCTAGTTCCTATTACAACCAATTATAGCCGCGTCAGGGATTTATTCCTTGACCTTAGAATTCGTAGCCAGATAAACTATTTAACACGGTACTATCGATTAACGTAACATCTTGTGCACGCTAAATCATTATAAATCAGCGACATTTGGTTTTAACACACCCATCTAATAAAGCGCATATATGATTCTTTAACTTGGTTAAGAAATTTAAATTGACAAAACCTAATACAAAACAATCTGAATCACAAAAAGTTACCTTCTCTCCATCAGAAGCAACTGAAATTGCCAGGGATCTAGATGGCAAGTCTGCTGAAGACGTAATTTTATGGGCTAGTAACACGTTTGGGAAAAGATTGGTTTTGTCCACAAGTTTCCAAGTTACTGGCATGGTGATTCTCGATATGTTGAGCAAAATTGCTCCAGAAACGCGAGTTATAACATTAGATACTGGCAGGCTGCCTAAAGCCACATACGATCTCATTGATGAAGTCCAAGATCAGTACGATATAACAATAGAAGTTCAATATCCCGATAGTAGTGAACTCAAAAAGATTGTCATGAAACATGGAATCAATATGTTCTATAAAAGCTATTCATTGAGGCTGTTATGTTGTGAGAAACGTAAGCTAGACCCTTTGGATAATGCTTTAAGTGATGTAGACGCATGGATAACTGGACTGACACGGCATCAGGGTGTCACCAGGACTGACACGCCTAAAGTTACAATAGATCATAAGCACAATAACATAGTAAAAATTAGCCCTATCGCAGACTGGGATAACGAAATGATTTGGAAATACATCAAAGACAACAATGTCCCTTACAATACTTTGTATGACCAAGGGTATACAAGCATCGGTTGCGATCCTTGTACGAGGCCAATAGAAAAGAATGAAGACGATAGATCAGGTCGTTGGTGGTGGGAACAAGGGATGCCAAAAGAATGTGGTATCCACTTCACCGCTAAAGCTGATTAAACTAAATCTACGGAAAGTATAAAAATTTGAGTAATAAAAAATCAACCAACAAATTAATAACACCCTATGGTGAAAAACTGGTAAATCTTATAGCAAATGAAGAAGAAATCGCCGACCTCAAAAATCTGGCTACGGAATTGAATTCGGTACAAATATCTGAACGATCGATGTGTGATTTCGAGATGATGTCTACCGGGGCGTTTTCACCATTAGACAGATTTATGAATCAAGCAGATTATCAAAGCGTGGTGGAAACGCAAAGATTATCTAATGGAACACTTTTCCCTATTCCAATAACTTTACCTATAAACTCTACTGACGACGTAAAACTTGATAGTCAAATAGCCCTAAGAAGTCCAAAAAATGACCTCCTGGCAATAATGACTGTCGAAGAAATTTATGAGTGTGATCAAAAGGCGGACGCGAAAAAGGTTTTTGGCACAGATGATACAAAGCATCCCATGGTAGCTGAAATGGAAACATGGGGAAAATATAACATTAGCGGCAAAGTCCAAACGATACAAACCCCCAGTCACAGCGATTTCAACCCACTCAGGCTAACCCCTAGCGAAACACGCTTGAGACTAGAAGAATTTGGATATGAAAATGTGGTAGCTTTTCAAACTAGAAATCCGTTACATAGAGTCCATGAGGAGCTTACTAAAAGAGCAGCCGAATCAGTAGATGGTGTCCTGCTTATCCATCCGGTAGTAGGAATGACAAAACCTGGTGATGTTGATCATTACACAAGGGTTAGAACCTATAAAGCTTTAACGGATAATTATTACGATCAAGATAAAGTCTTATTATCTCTGCTACCCTTGGCAATGAGAATGGGAGGGCCAAGAGAGGCAATATGGCATGCCATAATAAGACGAAACTATGGAGCAAACCATTTGATTGTTGGTAGAGATCATGCAGGTCCAGGAGTTGATTCTAAGGGCAATCCTTTTTATGGTCCTTACGATGCTCAAGAATCAGTACTTGAACATCAAACCGAATTGGGAGTAAAAATGGTACCTTTCCAAATGGTGGTTTATCTGCCTGATGAGGATCGATACGAAGAAATTTCTAAAGTCGATGACACAATGAAAACTGCTTCCATTTCTGGCACACAAGTTAGAGATGATTACCTCTCCCTTGGCAAGTCACTTCCAACTTGGTTTACAAGGCCAGAAGTTTCGCAAATCTTAGAGCAAAGTTTCCCGCCTATGCACCAACAGGGTGTATGTCTTTGGTTTACCGGGTTAAGTGGAGCTGGTAAAACTGCTACTGCAGATATAGTCACTAATATGATTCTGGAGAAGGGTCGCCGCTCTACGGTGCTTGATGGTGACGTAGTTAGAACGCACCTCAGCAAAGGTTTAGGATTCTCTGCGGAAGACAGAGATACTAACATTCGACGTATCGGGTTTGTAGCTGCCGAAGTAGTTCGGCATGGTGGAATAGCAATCTGTGCTGCAGTGAGCCCTTATATTGCTACAAGAAACGAAGTTAGAGAAATGGTTGGATCGGATAAGTTTATTGAAGTACATGTAGCTACGCCATTAGAAGTGGCTGAATCAAGAGACGTCAAAGGGATGTATGCAAAAGCTCGAAGAGGCGAAATCAAAGGATTTACCGGTATAGATGACCCTTATGAAGAACCTGTAAACCCAGAAATCACTTTAGATACTGTGAAGTTTTCTGCTGAAGAAAATGCAAATCGAATCGTAACAGAACTCGAGAAACGCGGTTTTTTTAAAAGCTGACTAAGAACTACTAAAAAATTTGGCCCACAGTCTTAAATCTAATACTTGAACAGGGTTGTGAAACAAAGATAAGCATATAGACCTTAAACCTTCTAGGACTCTTAGCGAACAGAAGTGTTCATATGCTGCTCTTCTGAAAAACACACTCATTATTTCGCTTTTATAATTATGTGCATCTGGGTGAATAGTGTTACTTGAAAGCGAGCGGCGAAATACTATTTCTCTCTCTTGCCAAGCTAAAAGATCCATCGTATTGGTCTTTGTATCAGGGTGAACTCGGTAAGACGCCAAGATCTTATTTACTTGAGCTGGCTCATATTTAGATAATAATCTTAATAAAAGTTCGAAATCCATAACCATATGTAAGTTTTCATCCACGAATCCTACTTCTTCTAATGCCGTCCTTCTAAAAAAAAGTGCCGGCTGGGCAACATAACTTTTTACAGCAAACAGAAGATTTAATACTGACGGAATCTTAGGCGAGAACGTGTTCTGCTCAATTCCTTCTGAGTTAATTTCGCTCCAATCTCCATAAAATAATCCGGCACTCGGATTATCAATCATTGCCTTTGCAACTAAGAGAAAAGCGTTAGGACGGTATATATCATCCGCATTAATCCAAGCAACAACATCGCCAGTTGACTTTGCAAAACCTTTGTTGATTGCATCCGACTGACCTTTGTCATTCTCTGATTTCCATTCAGTAATCCAGGGTGAATATTTTTCCAGCACGGATTTAGTATTGTCAGTACTACCACCATCCATGACAAAATACTCGACGCGAGGGTAATTTTGAAGTAAAACAGACCGAATTGTCTGTTCAATAAACGCCCCTTGGTTAAAAGATGGAGTGATGACAGTAATTAATGGAAGATCTTTTCTAAGGAGAAACTCAGATTCATGTAAAGAGAGCTCCTTATCTGGGTATTTATTTTGATATGGCCAGATATCTTTTTCTTTGGAGCTGGAGGGTAGTTGCTTTACCGATATATCTTTCATTAACTTCTAAAACCCACCCTGCTTGCCGAAATTGTTACGCGTTTTTTGAGTAACTGCAAAACGAGGCCTCAATTCCATGTGGGATATAACATCAGGAACCATCATAAATCCGCCCTGGATCAACAACGCAAACATAGCCTTTGGAAGTCTTAACGGTGAACCCATCCGGTAGTTGCTGTGGTTTGCCATTGTTCACAACGAATATGTTCGGATCAAGTTCATAAGCGGCTCGCGCCATCGCCCTCACCTCGTGGCCTACGAAAAAACGTGCGATTGCATTGCCCACCGAACCAATCTTTACTTTACCCGCCACCTCCATCAGTCGACCTACACGATTAAAATCCATTTTCGGATCCTCGCCGGAGGGCGGGTACACCTGGCTGGAGAATGAGACGATTTTGCCATCGGGTTGACGGAGTAGGCGCCTCGCTATTCGTGTCTGCCGGAATGGCACATCAAGTTCGATTTCACAAACATGCACTGCCGTGAGGTACTCAAAACGCACTCCAAGCATTAGAAACATGCCACCTTGATCCATCACCTGAGCGATCGGACTATCACTCCCCCAGGCTGAAATCGTACTGGGGTCTATGATCTCACTGGCAAGAGGACCGATAACCGCCACGCTGTGTCGACTGTGGATGCTGCGAAAAGCCCCGGAACGCAGCCGTGCCGCTTCAGAGATCGCACCGGAATTAGAAGGAGTAGACGCCGGATCAAATAAAAACTCGGGGTCATTTGCCGCCGGTATCGTGAAAGTCGGCACAACAAGCGTGCCCTCTGGTCCCAAGACTTCCAAGAATGCATCAACTACCGTGT
>MDSV01122229.1_pt1 | contig 12042 bp, 10 predicted proteins | sample 810851 | NCBI WGS metagenome assembly MDSV01 (sample SAMN05326640, study PRJNA326480) | marine metagenome | isolation source: seawater | place: Atlantic Ocean: North East | collected 2012 | reverse complement strand
TTAATGAAGCCCGAAGCAATTTTAATTAATGGATCACGTGGAGGAGTTATAGATACGGATGCGCTCGTCGATGCCTTAACCCATCAAAAGCTCTACGGAGCCGGTCTTGATGTTTTTGAAACTGAACCGCTTCAAGCAGCTCACCCGTTAATGCGTTTTAATAATGTCGTACTCACACCACACGCTGCAGATGCAACACCTGAAGGTCTTGATTATCTCAACCGTGACTCGGTAGATCACATAATAAATTTTATCGAAGGCAATCCTAAAGGACTTTACCAATAGTAGAAAATTAAACCAATTGCTTATTTTTTGGCACTACTTGTCGCACTCGGACGAAGAGCCCAGCTCGTCTCTGTAATGTTAGAAAATTCTCTTTTCATTCCACAGCTACATTGCCCAGTAGTCTGCTCACCACCAGGTGGTGGAAGTACAAATCTATGTTCATGATCCGCATCGATATTCTTACCACTCATAATTACCCCCCGCAATTATTACCCAAGTAATTAACCTTAGTTTATCAGTTTATTCCAATTCTTTCACCTATATCGAATGCTCATTTATTACTGCATTCGTTAATTGGAATTCTTCTGCAATCAGTTCATAAGAACGAATACGATCCGTAAAATTATATGTAGTAGTCAATAAAAAAAATTCGTCAACTGCATATCTTTCAGCACGCGCTCTCAGCTTTTGGCCAACATCATCAGCAGATCCCAGAACATCCACAGTTTTCAGATAATTAACGTAATCAATTTCAGCATCAGAATATTGAAATTTTTCAGCATCATCAATTGAGGGGATTTTTCCTTTGCGAAATTGCCAACAGTATCGACTCGAAGCAATCCGTTCAGCTGATGATTGTGAGTCTGCACAAAGTGCCGATAGTGCCACAGCAACTTGCGGTTCAACATTGAATACAGAAGGCTTGAAATTCTCTCTATAAATTTTAAGAATCTCTGCGCCTGACAGTGGATTAAGAAATTCGGCAAAGCAAAAAGAAAGTCCATATTTTGCCGCAACAAATGCACTTTCATTTGATGACCCTAACATCCACAATGCCGGAAAGATTTTCGTGACTGGCTGTACAACGATTTCATTTCTTGAAGCAAGATTCGATTTTGTTTCTTTAAAGTAATCAAGCAATTCGCAGATCATTGTTTCATACGATTCAAGCGGAATAAGTTCACGATCAAACGACAAACGTGAAGCTATTTTCTGGTGCCCCCCGATCGCTCGACCTAGACCTAAATCAATTCGGTTTTGATATAGAATTTGTAATGTTTGAAATTGTTCGGCCACTTTCATTGGAGAATAATGCAACAACATTATCCCACCCGACCCCACGCGGATTTTCTGCGTTGATCCTGCAATAGCAGATATTAATATCTCGGGAGCCGAACAAGCCAATCCTTGTGAAGCATGATGTTCGGCAACCCAATAACGCTTATAGCCTAGCTTCTCGGTGATTTGAGCCAGCTTCACACTTTCGTGAATTGCCTCACTCGCAGTTCCACCCTCACGGATTGGAGATTGATCAATCACGTTTAGTCGCATTAAATACCTTTCTGCTCAGCACTCAACAGTATGTCAGATTACTCTTAAAACAGTAGAAATTAATCAAGAAAAGAGAAGGTTTGACATTATGAACTCGAATCAAGGTTTAAGAAAAATGCGCGAGCCTGATGATGACATACGTGAAGCCCTCGATGAGTTGCCATATGGTGTCTATGTTATCGGCAGTTCCGACGGACAAACCCCGAATGCAATGATCGCTGACTGGGTTATGCAAGTCTCATTCAACCCAAGACTACTTCTGGTGTCGTTTGAGAAAGATTCATCTTCACTTTCTCGTATTCGAAATCACCGCTTTTTTACTGCGAATCTGCTTAATCAAGAGAATAATGGCATGGCTCTTGCTGCCCAGTTTGTGCAACCAGCTAACACCACAAAGATCAAAGGGCGACAGGAACAGGCCAACCCTGTACCGAAGAACAAACTAGAGGGCATCGAGTATCGAATTGCTGAGCATGCCCTAGGCTGTCCTATATTAGAGGATGGCTTGGCATTTCTTGAATGTGAAGCTAAAGAATTTATAGATGCTGGAGATCACGTATTAGCGATAGGCTCAGTTCTATACGGTGAAGTCCAGCAATCTGGAGAGCCGTTGACATCCACATATACCGGCTGGACATACTCAGGTTAAGATTAAAAACAGCAACTAAGCCACAGTCTGATGGCGAGGTAGTCCCGATAATTCAAACGAGCGATCGACTAATTCAATTGAATTTTCAACATCATTCTCAATCGTCAGGAATTCACCATCAGAACCGTGCTTCAATTTAAAACGACTTGTTCCCAAATATTCAATCTGCTCGATACCGGTCAAATCAGTCCACGCTAACGAATGTAGCACTTTTCCGCGATGCAAAGAAAATATCAATTCATCGGTCAATACTATTAAGGTGGCGGTATTTCGCCATGTGATCACGACAATTGGAAGCATAAATAACGTGACACCAAAGGCGAAAAGTCCAAAACCCCAAGCTTCGTTCACTCTAAAAATTAAACCGATAGCGGTAGATGTGATCGCGATCAGGCAAGGCAAGGCAAACGATGCGTTCTGCCACCAATGCGAATCATTTAGATAGATTGAATCTATTTGCGAACCTCGGCCTGCATTTAATGAGTCAACGAATGCTTTATCTGCCGTGTGTAAACGTTCTAGCTTATGGCTCAATAAATCTGTAGTTTTCAAAAAACACCCCGAACCAGTGGAACTCCATCTAAACCCAATCTAGACTGCTAAGGTTATACAAGCATCTCATGTAACGAAGAAAGCCTAACTTCGAGGGTTATATATCTTGAAAATGCCAACAGTAGCTGAGCCAGACTACGAACAGTCCGTGACTGCCGCGGGAGGCTTTTTACAGAGAAATCCGTTAGCTAAGTATTTATGGCAATACAAGTATTACTATCTGGTTTCATTGATTGCCTCGTTGATAGCAGCTGTCATATCTTTGCTGGTAACAACCTACTTAGTTGAAAGAGCCATCAGTTATATAAGTGACGGACGGTCCATATCTGCATTGGCACAACTAGCATTTCTTATACTCCTTGCTGGACTGATTCAGTCAGTATTTGGTTGGAGTGGACGATGGTTCGGGTCAACTGCATCGCGAGAAATTGAATACTATCTGAGAGCTGACTTAACAAAACATTTTTTAAATCTTGATCAATCCTTCTTCCTTAAAAATCGTACCGGAGACTTAATGTCCCGCGCTATGAACGACCTCCAGGCCATCAGAGATATGATCGGCCCTATTGCATCAGCCATGGGACGAATGATCATCGTGCTCATAGTTGGCTTTCTTGTGCTGCTTACAATGAACGTACGATTAGCTTTCTTTTCACTTGCGTACCTTCCATTAGTCGGACTAGTAATCGCATTCTTCGAAGTTCGAGTCGAACATCGATTCAATGCGGTGCAAGAACAATTATCTGTTCTGACTGATGCCGCACAAGAATCAATGTCAGGAGTCAGAGCCGTAAAAGCATACGCTCGCGAAGAGTCTGAAATAAGTGCGTTTTCATCTCAAAATGAAGAAATGAGAAAGCGGGCTATGAGTCTAGCAACATACCAAGCTGCCCTCTGGCCTGTATTTGTTGTGCTAGGGATGGGTACAACTCTAATCGCACTTTTTTTTGGAACACCAGCAGTTATTGATGGCGAGCTCACCTCGGGGCAATTAGTTAGATTCATCCTCGTGTTAGGAATAATCTCGTGGGATCTCATGATGATCGGCTGGGTGATAAGCATCATGCAACTTGGCTTCGTAGCAAATAAACGAATTACTCAACTGTTTCGACAATCCCCGGCAATCCAAAATGCAGAGGTTAGCCTAGAAAATCATGGCTCGACAGGACACATAACATTCCGAGATGCCTCCGTTGCATTTGATGAAGCAGTCGTGTTGGATAATATCAATTTAGAAATCCCTCTCGGCCAAACCGTAGCAATTGCGGGAAAAACTGGCTCTGGCAAGACAACATTAGTTAATCTTTTACCGAGAATGAATGATGTGACAAACGGATCAGTGGAAATAGATGGTGTAGACGTCCGAAAATATAAGCTAAACGTACTTAGAGACATGATTGGATTCGTGCCACAAGAAGCGTATCTATTTTCGGACAGTATCATAAACAACTTAAAATATGGTCAAAGCGATCCCACCGCAGAAAATGTAGCAACGGCGTTAGACGTATCACGGCTGTCAAAAGATCTTGAACAGCTGGATAACAAGTTAGACACACTTATTGGAGAGCGTGGTGCGTCACTATCCGGCGGCCAAAAGCAAAGAGCTGCTCTAGCACGCACAGTCTTAAAAAATGCCACTATATTAGTGCTTGATGATTCTTTGTCGCATGTTGATACGAATACCGAAGAAGAAATTCTCGGAGAACTCAAAACATACATGAAGGGCAGAACAACTCTGCTGATAGCGCACCGGACTTCCACTCTTAGAACTGCTGATACTATCGTCATGCTCGAAAATGGGAAAATTGTTGAATCAGGTCCTCATAATAAATTAGTCGTGGCAAATGGCCCATATGCACAGCTCTATAAAGAACAGTTGGCCGTTGAAGCTCTCGGTGTCGATCTTGATGAATTAGAACTGGATGCACCGATCAGCGGAGCAGAAAATATATGAGTTTCTACGAAGATGAGGAATTAACCGTAAGTTTCGACCGAACCGTGGTCACCAGATTCTGGGGGTATATGAAGCCCTACCGACTATGGTTATTCTTATCAGTCATATCTACAGTCGCACTAGCCATCCTTGAAGTACTTCCATGGTTGCTCGTTCAACGTGCAATTGATAGTCATGTAACGCCAAAAGATCTAGACGGATTCAACACATTAGTTATCCAATTTCTCATCATACTTGGTGGAATATTCGTTCTGCGGTACAGCCAAACTTGGGTCATGATGTGGATTGGACAGAAAATAATCCTTCGCATGCGAATGGAGTTATTTCGACATATTGAGTACATGTCGGCGTCATTCTTCGATAAAAATCCCGTAGGGAGACTTGTGACAAGATTAACCGGTGATATTCAACAGATTGAAATGGTGGTTTCACAGGGAGTCGTGCAGATACTCTCAAACCTTCTAGTAGCTAGTGCCATGGTGGCAGCGATGTATATTATTTACTGGCAGCTAGCCGCGGTGCTTACGTTATTCCTAATTCCACTGATCTTAATAATCCGCAGATTCGCTCAAGCCCAGCGAGAGGCTTTTCGTGATCAAAGAATTTGGATGGCGCGGATTGGTGCTTACTTAAACGAAATAATTACTGGGGTATCAGTAATCCAATTATTCAATCGGCAAAAGAAAAATCTGCAACTATTCGATGAGCGTAACCAAGGTGCGCTACATTCCAATATGCGGGTACTCTTCTGGTTTGCTGCATTCGAGCCAGTCGTCATCATCTTTACTGCGATAACGACTGCCTCGATAATATGGTACGGCGGTGGCGAAATAGTCCGAGGTGCCATAACACTCGGTATATTAGTCCAATTCCTAGGGTATATGAATCGTTTCTTTTGGCCGGTGCGAGATCTTACTGAGCGTTACACAATGATTCAAGGAGCGATCGCGTCGGCAGAGAAAATTTTTGCGATACTGGATACGCCACAAGGAATAGTGGACGCACAAAATGCCAAACCACTTCAAAGAATCAACGGTAAAATACAATTCGAACATGTGTGGTTCGCCTACAACCACGATAATTGGGTACTAAGAGATGTGTCGTTCACAATAAACCCAGGCGAAAAAATCGCTATCGTCGGTGCAACTGGAGCCGGTAAGTCAACCACAATGGCACTATTTTCAAGATTCTACGATATCGAGCACGGTGAAATATTGATCGATGACGTGCCAATCAAGTCAATGCCTCAGACATGGCTGAGGCGGAACACAGGAATTATGCTTCAGGATCCGTGGGTCTTCACGGATACAATCACTGAGAATATTAGAATGCGGGATTCAATGATCTCGCTAGATGTCGTGGACGCGGCAGCTAAAGCAGTAGGGGCTGACACATTTATTAATATGCTGCCAGCAGGATACGACACGCAAGTTTCGGAACGCGGTGCGAATTTCTCTACAGGGCAAAAACAACTCATATCACTCGCTAGAGTCGCAGCTTTCAACCCGCAAATTGTCCTCGTTATGGATGAAGCAACCGCAAGCATTGATCCTGAGACTGAAGCAATTATTCAGGCAGGCCTCGCTACAGTTATGGAGGGTCGAACTTCGATAATTATCGCTCATCGGTTGAATACAATTAGACACGTTGACCGAATCCTAGTATTTCATCAAGGTGAGTTAGTTGAAAATGGTAGTCACGAGGCCTTGATCGCCAAAGGCGGGATCTACACCCAATTATACGAAATGCAATATGGCTTGACTAGTAAATAAATTATGACTGGCTTGCATCGCTATGCAACCGCTACATCAACTTTTATAAACCTGTAAATTCGGGAGCACGCTTCTCTTCCCATGATCGTCTCGATTCTGCAACATCATGAGGTGCTCTTTGTGCAAAACTCAATCCAGAAGTCTCGTTAATCAATGCTTGCTCTAACTCCACATGCAGGTTTCGCTGGGTCACTCTTTTTGCTGATCTGACAGCCATTGGAGGCCATCGAGTGATTTCTTCAGCAAAAGCTACAGCCTCATCTAATAGATTTGCAGAAGAACTAGTTAATCTATTCAGAAGACCTAATTGGTAAGCCTCAGTTGAATCAATCATACGAGACGTAAGAATCAAATCCATAGCTCTTGAATATCCTAGTATTCGTGGAAGAAAGAACGACATCCCACTATCTGGCGACAAACTTCTCTCTAAAAACGTGGTCTTAAATCGAGTCAATTCAGAACCTATTCGCAAGTCACAAGCGAGCGCCATACTCATACCTGCGCCAACGGCAATGCCATTCACTGCAGCTATAGTAGGTTTCGTCATTCTATAGAAGGACACAGCCTGTTGCCCTACCCACCCAAATTCATCCAGTCGACGGTTTTGATCGGGGACTTCGGGCTCTTCCGAGTCAATTCCTCCCGTTAGATCGGCGCCCGCACAGAAACCTCTGCCTGATCCGGTCACAATCAAGGCGCGTATATTATCGTCTGCCTCAATCTCGCTACATACTGCGCGTGTCTCAGTCTGTAGGTTCTTATTCAACGCATTCAACACGTCAGGTCGGTTTAATGTCAAAATACCAATATGACCCTGGCGTTCAAGAATAACCTCTTCGTAACTCAATTTAATCCCTCGCAATCTATATCTAGGTCTAGGTCTACATTTTAACCACACCTTCTCTAACTAAGTGTATGCTTAATTTATACAGAAATTAAAAGGGTTACGAGCCAGAAAGATAGCGCTCCAATGACAAATGCAACTGAAAATCCGTCACCGGCTGCTGATGAAAAACGTACCTACACAAAATCACGGCGAGTCACTCGAATTCAGCGCCGTGGGCTAGATCCGCTGTCTGGCAATATGATCCAAAAATTTCTAAAAAGATCTATCGTCAATATTGTCATCAGTATCCGTTCTTCAAAAGAGATGCGAAAAACCGGAGTAGTTTACAATCCGCTCTCTAAAATTTCACATCAGGACCCTGAGACAGTATGGAGAAATCTTCGGTACAAAGATCCCGTCCATTGGTCTGACGTCGTCCAAGCGTGGGTAGTAAGTCGACACTCTGACGTCGATTCTGTACTAAGAGACTTCAAACGATTCTCGAACGTCCCGCAAATGCTCCTCAATCAAAATGATTCGATGACCACAACCGATAACAATGAACTTGATGTAAACAATGCTCCCAGCATGCTTCAGTCTGATCCACCAGATCACACACGACTACGAACATTGGTTTCACACGCCTTCACTCCTAAGGCAATTGCATTGTGGAAAACGACTGTTGAGGCAGTGGCTGATGAATTAATTGAAAATATTAATGAAAAAAATAGATTTGATTTTCTAACTGAATACGCAAACTTACTTCCGCTAATCGTGATCGCCGAGATGGTGGGAGTCCCGCATACCGACAGAGATTTGTTTAAGTCGTGGTCGGTGAAAGTTGCCCGAACGCTTGAACCCACAATTACAGCTAATCAAGCAGAAGAAGCTGACCAGGCTACCATCGAACTTGCGGAGTATTTTGATGGAATTATTCAGTCACGAAGAATTGAACCAAAAGATGATCTCATTACGGTGCTCATTCAGGCAGAAGAAGAGGGAGACAAACTCAACCATGGGGAAGTAATAGCTGCCCTGACGTTAATCTTAATCGCTGGCCATGAAACCACTTCGAATTTACTCGGAAATGGTATGTATGCTCTATTAAACAACCCTGAACAGCTCATGTGGCTCCGAAAAAACCCTGAGCAAATTGAAGTAGCAGTCGAGGAACTTCTACGTTTTGACTCACCTGTTGCAGTGAATGCACGAACTGCGTTGGAGGATGTCGAAGTAGGTGGAGTCCCAATCAAAGCCGGTGATTCGGTGATTCTACTGCAGGGCTCAGGTAATTTCGATGAAGATTTACGGGGAGACTCTGGTCATCTTGACCTTGAGAACGGTGACAAGAATCACTTATCGTTTGGACGAGGAATACATTACTGCCTAGGAGCACCTCTAGCTCGACTCGAGGGTCAAATAGGCTTCCAGAAGGTCCTCGATCGATGGACAGATATCCGACTGGCTGAGTCGCCAGAATATAAGGATCATATCGTGCTCAGGGGATTAAAAACATTGAATGTGCAGGTCAACGACTAGACTTTGACATTTATCGTTTCATTAATCTGACTTGAGATTTATAATACGTTCATGAATACAATATTCAATACAGACACGCACGCACCACCATTTAATTATGACGATGTCCAACATCAAGATATAGGAGTTGCGATTGATGCGGCAATCGATGTTACGACAAAAATCTATCAGGAAGTCGTGGATATACCTAATCAAGATCGTACATTTGAAAACACAATTCTCCCATTAGATGATGTGACAAACCTCCTCATAGAAACTGACGGAGCATTTTGTTTCTTAGCCTACGTGTCAGCTGATGAAGAGATAAGACGGGTTGCTCAACAAGCGGACGAAAAACTATCTGAGTTCCAAACGCTTCTCGGATTCCGTGAGGATATCTTCATGGCAGTAGTAGCGTACACAAAAACGGATGACTTCATCGGACGGAGCCCCGTTGAACAAAGATTAGTCGACTTTATTCAACGAGATTATCGAAGAAATGGTCTTGATCAATCTCTAGAACAGCAGAATAAAATCAAGACTCTCCGACAACGACTGGTGACCCTTGGAATTGAATTTAGAAGAAATATCGATGAGTACGAAGATTATATCCTTGTGCCACTAGAGGAACTCGATGGCTTACCTAATAACTACGTGAGTAGCCTCATCAAACAATCGACGGAAGAAGGAGATCTCTTCCAAATATCATTAGATTATCCTGAAATGTATCCGTTTATGGAGACTGCTTCGTCGGAATTTTGGCGAAAAGAATTATTTCTGAAGAACCACAATAAGGCAGCTGAAATCAACGCCCCATTACTAGAGGAAGCTCTAGGACTACGTCTTGAAATCGCGAAGCTCCTAGGATTTAATTCTTGGGCTGAATATTCTATCGAGCTTAAAATGGCACAAACTCCCGAGCGCGCTAAAGTTTTCCTCGCTGACTTACGCAGCAAGGTACAAATAAAGGCTAAGCAAGATCTCCAAATTCTGATCCAAGAGAAGCAAAGTCATCTGAAGGATGCGACCGCAGAATTAGAGATCTGGGATTGGCGCTACTATCAACAACGTGTGCGTAAGGAAAAATTCAATGTCGATCAATTCAAAGTCGCAGAATATTTCCCGCTCGATGCAGTAATAGATGGAATGTTCGAGATCTATCAAAAAGTCACAGGTGTGGTTTTTCAAGAAATCAACGTACCTCGATCATGGCATACGGACGTCCGACTCTATGGGGTCACAGATTCCATCACGCACGAACACCTTGCACATTTCTATATGGACTTGCACCCAAGACCGGGAAAGTTCGGCCATGCTGCGGCATTCACATTAAGACCTAGCAGAACGCAATCGGATGGAACTCGACAACCAGCAATCTCAGCGATAGTCGCCAATTTCACAAAGCCGACAGCTGAAGGTCCGAGTCTATTACGACATAGTGAAGTTGAAACTCTATTCCATGAATTTGGTCACATCCTACATCAGACCTTAACTAAGGCTCCGTTCAGTCGATTCTCAGGAACCGCTGTGGAACGCGATTTTGTCGAAGCCCCTAGTCAAATGCTTGAGCATTGGGCCTGGGACCGTGATGTGCTCGCGGGTTTCACCCAGCATAAAGACACTGGGGAATCATTACCGCAGGCTCTACTCGACCAAATGACGAAGGCAAAAAATATTGGCAGTGGCATTCATTATCTGAGACAAATCTACTTTGCTTCATTAGATCTTGCTTACCATGGCCCTGATTCAATCACAGATACCGATGCACCCGCCCGTGAATTACACGAAATTACCTCATTTGAATTCCCAGAGAATACGCATTTTCAAGCTGGATTTGGTCACTTATTTGGCTACGATGCAGGCTACTACGGATATCTTTGGTCACAGGTTTTTGGTGATGATATGTTCACCAGATTTGAAAATGATGACCCCATTCAAGTTGGAAAGGACTATAGAAAATTCATTCTTGAACCTGGTGGATCTAAGGATGCCCAAACACAAATCATAGAGTTCCTCGGTAGAGAACCGAATAATCAAGCATTTATCAAAGAAATTGGGTTAGAAAGTAACCTAGTTTAAGTCGGGCCTAGCACAGATCAGTAGATCCGCTATACACTAACTCAAAATTATCGTCTCACAGTGGATGGAGAATTATGACTAGTCAAACCGACACAAAAGTTGCATTCGTAGGTATGCAACTTGAAACTACTCGACAAACAATTTCCCAAGATGTAATTAATGATTATGTACAACGAACTGGCGATAATCATCCTTGGTACACAGGTGAATCCCCTTTTGGAAAGCCCATCGTTCCGGCGATGCTTACTTACAACTGGCCTGGTCACCCGAATAGCACGTGGTATCCAGAAAATATCTACGGAAATCTCCACGCGCGACATGAGTTTGAGTGGTATCAACCTGCTCTCGCCGGTGACACACTAATTGGCCATCGGGTCATTGTTGACCGCTATGAAAAACGAGGTCGTGTCTATTTGGTGCCAGAATTGACCATCGTCCGAGAATCGGATGGAGCGATAATTCTCAAACAGAGGCATCATCAATCATTTTTGCTTGAGGGAGAATCTCTACAAGAGACGAAGACCGTTGCAGTCGACAAGTCTCGCGAACAGGAAACTGCCAGAACACGAAGCAATCATCCTAGCGATGGTGAGTCTCTCGAGATATTCGGTCCCGTATCTAAGTTCGTAGATAAAGCGGTGGCCGATCAATACTCAGGATTGAAGCCAAATTACCATAACGACCTAGAGGCGGCCAGCGATCTGGGATTCCCTGACATTGTCGTACAAGGAACTCTTTCACTGTCGTACATATGCGAGTTACTCACAAAACGGTTTGGTGCTGGTTTATTCGTCGGTGGGCGATTAGATATCAAGTTTGTGAATGTCCTTTGGGTAGGAGAAAACATCTCCGCGAAAGGCGCGTTACGGGAGTTAACCCGCGAGGGTGGCAAGGAAAGGGCGCAAACCACGGTCTGGACCGAAAAAGATGATGGAACTGTCACTATTGTCGGTCAAGCTTCCGCGGTAATCTAGTCACACTCTTTATCGGTGCAAAACACAGATTTTGTCTATGACGTTGTTGTCCTTGGTGCGGGATCAGCAGGCACGGTTGTTGCCGCGCGAGCATCTGAGGATCCAAATAAACAAGTCTGCCTGATTGAGTCTGGACCAGACTATAGCGACTCGACTAGTCT
>MDSV01119827.1_pt1 | contig 12042 bp, 11 predicted proteins | sample 810851 | NCBI WGS metagenome assembly MDSV01 (sample SAMN05326640, study PRJNA326480) | marine metagenome | isolation source: seawater | place: Atlantic Ocean: North East | collected 2012 | reverse complement strand
GCCATCTATTTGAGCGAATACGCATCAGCCAAACAACGTAGCATAATAAAACCAGTGCTGGAGTTGTTGGCAGGTATCCCGACTGTAGTGTACGGATATTTCGCATTAACTTTTGTAACACCGGCTCTTCAATACTTATTCCCCGGCATACAGGTATTCAATGCCCTGAGTGGTTCCATAGTTGTAGGAATTATGGTGTTGCCGATGGTGGCAACATTAAGTGATAACGCACTCAGGGCGGTACCCGATTCACTGCGTCAGGGCGCCTATGCATTGGGCGCAACTTCTTACGAAGTCACGACACAGGTAGTGGTTCCGGCTGGTCTTTCAGGAATAATTGCATCATTTCTCTTGGCAATCTCCAGAGCTATCGGTGAAACCATGGCTGTCACATTGGCGGCCGGGGCAACCCCAAATTTGTCGTTTACTTTTCTCGAGAGTATCCAGACCATGACTGCGTATATCGTGCAGGTCAGTATGGGTGACACGCCCGCGGGAGGAGTTGCTTACCAGACTATGTTCGCTGTCGCCGGTCTTTTGTTTGTGATCACCTTATTACTGAACGTCATAGCAACTTTCATATTAAAGCGATACCGAGAGGTGTATCAGTAGTGACGGCTTCATTGACTCGGTCCACCACAAAGCAAGCACATCACATGCGAAGTCGGCATGCCAAAGCGCGTATTTTTGCCAAATTTTGTGGCCTGGTCACCTGGCTAGGTACTGCGTTACTGCTAGTCCTGCTCTGGCAGATATTTTCCGATGGTTTAAGGTGGTTGGATATTGATTTCTTGCGCAGCTTTCCTTCGCGATTTCCTGAGCGGGCAGGAATACTGTCTGCTCTAGCAGGTACCTTATGGTTGATCTCTTTGGTGGCGATCATTGCTATACCTGTAGGTGTTGCGACAGCTATTTATATTGAAGAATTTGGAGGCAAGGGCAAGCTGGTTAAGATCATCGACATCAATATCTCCAATCTTGCAGGTGTACCCTCAATCGTTTATGGCATCATCGGACTAACTCTCTTCGTGCGGGGACTGCAGCTCGAGAGAAGTTTGATTTCCGGGGCGCTTACCATGAGTCTGTTGATACTGCCGGTCATTATTATCGCCAGCCGCGAGGCAATTCGCACGGTACCTGACAGCATTCGCCATGCCGCAATTGCGTTGGGTGCTACTCAGTGGCAAACGGTCTGGTCCCATGTCTTGCCTGCGTCTTTTCCTGGCATCTTAACCGGCGTAATCCTGGGTCTATCCCGAGCAATCGGTGAGACGGCACCTCTCATTATGATTGGAGCGCTGACCTACGTGGCATTCGTGCCAGAAGGCCCAATGGATTCCTTTACGGCACTTCCTATTCAAATATTTAACTGGGTCTCCAGGCCACAGGAAGAATTTCACGAACTGGCGGCGGCGGCAATTATCGTATTGCTCGTTGTATTGCTATCAATGAATTCATTGGCGATATTTATTCGCCACAAAATGGAGAAAAAGCTGCAGTGAGTTCTCAGTCAATCAATGTAGAAACTGTTACTACCGAGCTCGACAATATTCTTGAGATGGAGAATGTCAGTGTTGCCTATGCTGGGAATTATGCTGTGAAAAATGTCTCCTTTAATGTTGCCAGAAACGCCATCACTTCGATAATCGGACCTTCGGGCTGCGGAAAGAGTACTTTGCTGCGCTGTCTTAATCGCATGAATGATTTCATTCTTGATGTGTCTATCGAAGGCAATATTCGATTCGAAGGGCAAGATATCTATGCTAGGGAAGTAGACGCTGTGGAAGTCAGGCATCACATAGGTATGGTATTTCAAAAACCAAACCCTTTTCCTAAATCAATTTTTAAAAATGTTGCTTGGGGTCCTACGGTTAACAGATATCAGGGTTCGATAACTGAGCTGGTAGAGCGTTCGCTCAAACAAGCCTCGCTGTGGGATGAAGTGAAGGATAGATTGAATGACTCGGCTTTGGGCTTGTCTGGCGGGCAGCAACAACGACTGTGCATTGCCAGGGCGTTGGCCATGGAGCCAAACGTCCTTTTAATGGACGAGCCCTGTTCTGCGTTGGATCCCATATCCACAGCGCATATCGAAGATTTGATGTTCGACCTTAAATCTCGATATACCATTGTCATCGTTACTCATAACATGCAGCAAGCCTCTCGAGTTTCTGACTACACAGCATTTATGGAAATGGGAAATCTGATTGAATTCGATGAGTCCGAGCGGCTGTTTACACGCCCGAGCAATCAACGTACTGAAGATTATGTTTCTGGCCGATTTGGCTAAAGCGGGATAGAGAAATGTCACGACACTTACAAAGAGACCTGGACCAGATCAAGAAAAATCTACTGCAGTTGGGAAGCCTTGTAGAAACCGCTATCAAGAATGCTCTTATTGCTTTCAATGAATGCCGGCCAGAGCTGGCTCAAAATGTAATTGCTGAAGAAAAGCAAATTGATGAAAGAGAGGTTCTTATTGAAGAAGCCTGCCTGAAAACTCTCGCCTTGCATCAGCCCATGGCCATGGATTTGCGCTTCATGGTGGTGGTTTTAAAGGTGAACAACGATCTGGAACGAATGGGGGATATAGCCGTTAGTATTGCTGAGCGCTCACTCTATCTCTCAAGTCAGGATCCGCTCCCCAGCCTGTTGAATCTCCTAAGCGATATGCCTGACAGAATCCAAGAAATGGTCAAGAAAAGTCTCAACGCCTTAGTCAGTCTGGACGTGGAGCTCGCTCGTAAAGTTATAGCAATGGACGACGAAGTAGACAGCATCAACCGCCAAATGTATGAAGCATTTCACGCTCAGGTTCAGCAAGACCCGGGCATCAGTAAGACCGCTTTGGGCATACTGTCTATCTCGCGTTATCTGGAACGAATCGCAGACCTTGCCACCAATATTGCCGAGGATGTGATATTTATGGAAGAAGGCGAGGTGGTCCGCCACCAGAATTCTAAATCGGGCCAGTAGAAGCCAAAACCAAGCTACAAGGTTTGCTTACTGGAGATTAGCCCTTTGACTCGATGGTGAGGACAAACGTGTCCTGGAATTCGCCTTAGCCTATGAACAAGTCACAGACTATGTGCAGCGCCGACCACAACTAGAATAGTAGTTCACTTGATTATTCCATGAGTGTCCCATGGTCTTAGGCTCACCCCCTAGCTTTCTGACAGTAAAGTTACCGATTGATTTTGCGTTTTGGCTTCTGCTATTTCTCTAAGTTTAGCTCGTTGGATTTTGGTGCCATTGGGACTTTTCGTGGTTGGAAATTCATCTAAGCAATGAAAGACAGCTGGCACTTTAAATTTTGCCAGACCGCTCAGACAATAAATTCTTAGTTCTTCTTGTTCAAGAATTTTGTTTTCAGCTGAAATTATAAAGGCATAAGCTCGCATCTTATCCTGAATGCGAACGGCGACTACCTGTGCTGCTTCGACAGAATCATGTTCAATGAGATGATTTTCAATTTCTGCCGGTGCTACCAGGTAGCCTCCAAGCCGCAATGTGTCTCCCATCCGTGCTTGAAATACGAATTCAGATGAAGAGCACGTGTAGCCGAGATCGCCTGATTTGAGATATCCATCCTGTCTGATTAATTCGTCCGTCGCGCTGTCATCCCCGAAGTACCTAATCAAAAGGCTAGGACCTTTAAATTCAAGCTCGCCGCTTTCACCATGGGGCAAAATTTGTTTGTTCTCAGGGTTTCTAGCCCTAACGCTTGCGTGAGGTGATATCAGTTTGCCACCCGGAAGATATCGTTCTTCGTCGGCTTGAGTATGTTCTCGTCGGGCGAACAGCGCTTGAATCTCGCTCATTCCATACAGCCCAACCAGTTTTAGTCCTCTGGCGCTTGCGCGCTGAGTGATTTCTTCAGGCGGTAGATTGAAAGCGCCATACCCGCAGCAAGTAAGGGAGGGCAAGGCAGGATTGCGGACATCTGCCTGCAACAGCGCCAGCAGCATATCATCTGTCGCGCTAATATAGTGGACTTTGTGTAGATCGATTAAATTTACCGCTTCATGGGCATCAAAAGTGCTTTGAATTACGTTTGGCCTTGCACCAATCAAAGCAGCAGAAAAATGATTGAAACCAAATACGCCACAAAAAGGTAGCGTATGAAAAAAAGCTTCATTTTTAATCAAGGGTTCCAAATTGCGCCACACTTCTGCGGCATGATTGGAAATGCTGCGGTGACTATGGAGTACAAATTTAGGGGCTTTGGTTGTGCCAGAGGTAGTAAAAATATTGCAGCCAGCGTCCGCGCTACTATTGTCAATTTCTGCGCCAGACTGGCCAATTAATTCCTGATAGCTGGCAAGTTTTTTAGAATGCAATGACCTGGGCAGTTGATTTTCGAGATGTACATTGCTTTCTGCTTCACTGTAAACGATGACTGATTTCAACTGGCTAAATGCGGCACCTTCAATCGCGTTTAGAATCTCTAGAAAATTTACTTTTTTAAACAAAGGCCACAATATCAGGCTGTTCGCCCCAGAGCGGTTTACGATGTCAGCAACTTCGGTACTGCGAAAACGGGTGTTTACTGCGACAGCTATAGCATTGAGCTGCATACATGCCAGATAAAGTACGAGATAGGCCGGTGTATTGGGTAGCCAGAACGCGACTCGATCGCCACTTTTTATTCCCAGTTTCGATAATCCGCAGCTCGTATTAAGGACCAGCTTATGCAGAGTTGCATAACTGATTTGGTCGGACTCATAGATCAACGCAGTTGAATCCCCGAATAGGTCTACGGTATTTCTAAGGACTTCAGGGATCGTGTCGAGTTTACTTTGTTTGGCTTGCATGAATTTCTACTGCGCTTTCTTTAAGACCTTTCTAAGCATCAGGTGTCCCAGTAATTAATCAAACGAAAATCAATAATCTCTATCTAAATACTGGTCATGGCCAGATAGGTTGTACAACGGCGGCAGCTTCAGGAAAAGCGTTATCTGATTTGATTTGTCAGAAAGAGGCGGGCATTAATATTTCAGATTATTCAATGCCAAAATAACAATCAAAAACTAATTATTAATAGCCTAAAAGTACTCAATCTCCAGCCTCTCTCCAAATGTCTGCTCTTCAAAATGGCCAGCCCCATGAAGCTGGCCAATCAAGTTGACCGAATCAGATCATTAATCCAGTGCCGTAACCTCGTAACTCTCTACTAGCCGGCCGTAGCTCTTTTTGTCGAACCAATCCTGTTGTTTGGGGGCCCATTCCTCATCTTCGAGCAGGGCCTGGACGGATTTAGCTTGCGCCTCACGGGATGTCGAAAGCATCACAAATTGAAGATAATTGCCGCTTCCCAGGCCATGTTGCCAAATATCAATCAGGTATCCATGCCCTTCAAAAATCATTTTAGCCTCTTGCATGGCCGCAAGGCTTTTGGCGAACTCACCAGGCATCGGCTCCCATGTATAGACCTGCACAATGTAGTTTCCTGGGTTAATGTCATCGAGCGAGGTCATCGAATAACTTGCTACCGTAGCAAACGCGTCTGAAGACTCAAATTTATCGATGTAGTCTTTCCAATCCTCTGTATAGATGTTGCCCACATCAGAATATGCTTGCTCTGCTTTTTGCGCGTAACTTTCAAAAAAATCGACCCACAAAAAACGATTCTCGCCACCAATCCCGATATTTTGTTTGTGTACAATAGTCGCTTGCCCACGAGCCACAGCAATATCTCGTCCCTCCCTCATCAAGGCCTCCACCTCGGCAACTTTGCCCGGCTTCGCCTCATACCAGTAAACATCCGCTATACCGTCTCCGTATCCATTTGTATAAGCAGAGAAGCAAAACACACAGAGAATCATTTTTTTTATATTTTTCATTGTTTTTCCTCTTCTATTTGATGATCGATCAAGTCAACCGATTAACAATAATTTCCGAATACTTTTGGTGAGAAAATTTTAGTTTTAGTCAACAAAATAACTTCTGTAAAGAACCGGATCTTGACAAGACTCGGCTGGGGTCATCGCATAATCAGGCGATTGACCATCATTCGCCCATAACCTATCCATCGCTCTTGCCATTTCAGCTGCTGATCGCCCAATTGCACGAACCCCCATAAGCCTTCCAAGGCCATTACCGTTGGCAGTTCTACCAAGAACTCCAAGCACCATGGATGAGACGCGAGTATCTCCCGCAGCTTCTCTAGCAAGAGTCCTAGTATTTATCCAATCATAGGCTTCACTGTAGTTGACTCCATCTTTAAGCGTGCATGCTGTTATGGTTACCAAAGTAGAATCTCCATCAGCAGACGATCTACTGTTTTCGCCTAATTGACGGCTAGTAAAAAAACGTCGTTGAGAATCCTCGCAGAAATAAGAATCTGAAACATTTATATCCGTACTAGCAGCATCAGCGTCGACCCAAGCTTCCATATTCTCCCAAACAACAATCCGCATAAATTGATTCTCTGCAGCATTTGGAGTCGCGATTGGCTGACGAAACGCAACGTTGATGGGACCTTCAAACCCATTATTGCCCTCTTCTACAGCATCCCTCAGCGTATAACCATCATTTAAAAAACAATTGGTCGCAACGTACATGTTTTCAGGCTCTGGTAAATTTTGTGCAAACGCAATAGAAGGCAACAAAATTATAATTGCAGCAAATAGGCTCTTCATAATATCTTCCAAAAGTTAATAAATTTGTCGGTAGAATATATTTACAAACATATTACATAGCAACGCACCAGATGATTTTATTTGGCATAATCTTTGGATTCATTATCAAATTTAACTAAGAAAGTAGAGAACGCTATGAGCAAAGAAATAATCGGTGAAAACTCGCTAGGTTTACCATTTTCCCCAGCAGTATCTGCTGGAGGGTTCATCTTTTTATCAGGTCAAATGGCATTTGGTTCTGATAATAAGTTGCGGGACGGCGATATCACCATTCAAACGAGGCAAGTATTAGACAACATCAAAAGCATACTTGCGGGTATAGGCTTAGGAATGGATGCGATAGTGAAAAATACGGTCTGGCTAACCGATGTTGAAGATTTTCCAGCATTTAATCAGGCATATGCACTCTACTTCCCAGAAAGTCCACCGGCACGTTCAACAGTTCGCTCTGATTTAATGCTATCAGGTGCCCGTATAGAAATTGAAGCGCTAGCAATCAAGCTCTAATCCTCATGTTCAACTATATCTAATAAAGGTAGTTCCATGAAGATTACTATTATTGGTAGTGGCTTATTAGGTCTATCCACTGGCTATCATTTAGCGCAAGAAGGTCATCAAATTACTATTGTCGAACGGCGAAAGGATTCTGCCTTAGAGACAAGCTTCGCGAATGGTGGGTTGCTAACTCCTAGTCTGTGTGAGCCGTGGAATGCGCCTGGAGTTTTATTCGACCTGCTGAAATGGATAGGACGTGAGGATGCCCCGTTATTACTGCGACCCAAGGCGCTACCTTCACTTTTCTTATGGGGGTTGTCTTTTCTAAGAAGTTCAACCCGTAGCCGTTATGAAGAAAATATCTTCCGAAACTTCCGGCTGGCTAAATATAATCTAGCTGTTTTAGAGGAGATGGCAAGTAACATTCCACTATCGGAGCTTGGCGGCGGCGCAGGCGTAGGCACAATAAAATTATGCCGGCAGATGGAAGAATTGGATGAAGTACACAAAATGGCTGAGTTTTTATCTCCAGAAAATATCTGTTTTAAAACGCTTGATAAAAATGAAATTTTCGCATTAGAACCTGCACTAAAACCATTAGGGGATAAAGTCGCAGGCGGCAGTTATTTTCCAGAAGATAGATTTGGTGATGCCCATCAGTTTTGTGCTGAGTTAACAAAGTATTTAATAAATAATGGTGTTCAATTTTTATTTAATACCAATGTAATAAATATGAAAAAAAAGGGGGATCATGTTTGTGAAATTGACACAGAGCAGGGTTCTTTAAGTGCTGATACTTTCATCATAGCCGCAGGTTCCTATTCTACGATTATTGCCGATACAGTAGGGGTAAAAATTCCAGTTAAACCCTGTAAAGGTTACTCGCTAACACTTGAGCCTGATGGTTGGACTGGTGCGCCTAAAATACCTGTTATCGATCAATCACTGCACGCTGCGGTCACGCCCTTAGGCCCTAAAATAAGAGTGGCTGGTACTGCGGAATTTACTGGATATGATGTCAGTTTACACGAAGACCGATTACAAAACTTATATAACCTGCTCGGAAGTATTTTTCCTGAATCAAGACCCTATATAAATCATGAGACGACTAAAAAGTGGAGCGGTTTAAGACCTGTATCGGCGTCAGGCGTCCCAATAATTAGTCAAACGGAAATCAAGAATCTCTATCTAAATACTGGCCATGGCCAGATAGGTTGGACAACAGCTGCAGCTTCAGGGAAAGCGTTATCTGATTTGATTTGTCAGAAAGAGGCGGGTATTAATATTTCAGATTATTCATTGCCAAAATAACAATCAAAAACTAATTATTAATAGCCGATATTAAAAAAAGATCGATAAACGGGTGCCTGGAGAATTGCCTTGAACCTATGCTCCTCTTGAAGATAAGTGTCTTTTTAGGAATTGGCACGACATGTTGTAAAGACCAAGCCTGAAAATCTGAACAGCTCATTAGAATATTTAATTCGGGGCAGCTTGCCCATTAATATAGTTGTGCTTTAATACGTAGTTCTGCAGCAGCACTCAACCCCCTGGAGGACAAGGCGTGACTATTCGGTACGGAATTATCGGAACCGGTATGATGGGCTGTGAGCATATTCGCAATCTGGTGGCGATGGATGACGTCGACATCCTTGCGGTCGCAGACCCTAACGAAGAACCACGGCAATGGGCGCGAAAATATTGCGCGGATCGATTCACACCAAGTGTTCATGAAGACTACAGAGATCTACTCGACAATGACGATATTGATGCTCTGGTCGTAGCTTCACCGAATTTCACTCACATCGACTTGATGCGGGACGTCTTCAAGACAGACAAGCACGTGATGTTGGAAAAACCCATGTGCACGACCCTTGCTGATGCACTGGAGCTGGACAATTCTGCAGCCTTGCACAAAGGTATAGTCTGGATTGGTTTGGAATACCGCTATATGCCGACTACTAGTGCGCTTCTGCTGCACTTGCCTGAAGTGGGAAATGTGAAAATGTGTGCCATTCAGGAACACCGTTTTCCGTTTTTGCGAAAAGTGGGAGATTGGAATCGATTCAATCGCAATACCGGCGGCACGTTGGTAGAAAAGTGTTGTCACTTCTTTGACCTGATGAATCTGGTAGTGCCCGGTAATCCAAAACGAGTTATTGCGTCTGGTGCACAGTCAGTAAATCACCTCGATGAAGTGTACAATGGCAAAGTTCCGGATATTCTTGATAACGCCTACGTGATCGTAGAATACGACACTGGCGCCCGGGCTATGCTGGATCTTTGCATGTTCGCTGAAGGTTCCAAGTTTGAACAAATGATCGCTGTGACCGGCGACGAAGGAAAACTGGAAACCACGGTACCAGGAGACGAGGTCTTCATCAGCAAGCGTGAACGGAACTCGGGCAAGTCCGTTCCCATTGAAATAGATGCTCGAGTAAAGCATGAAGGCTTCCATCACGGGTCGAGTTTTCTCGAGCATCGGGAATTTATCGATGCGATTCGGGAAGAAAAGCCACCTTCGGTCACGACCCATGACGGCTTGATGTCAGTGTTAGTTGGCATGGCTGCGCAGGAATCCATCGAGACTGGACAGGCAGTCGATATCCAGAATCTGTTAACAAGTAATTAATAGAATTAACTCTTATGTCATTCGAATCAGTTAAAGACATGCCATCCATCGGGTTCGGTTTGTGGAAGATAGCGCCGGACGCCTGCGAAGAAACCGTAGTTGAGGCCATTCGATGTGGCTATCGTCACTTCGATGCGGCCAGTGACTATGGCAATGAAGCCGAAGTAGGTCGCGGATTCCAACGTGGTATTTCTGAAGGCTTGTGTTCCAGAGAAGAACTCTGGATCACTTCAAAACTATGGAATACCTATCATGATCCAGAGCATGTGCCTGCCGCCTTGGAGCGGACTCTTAGTGACTTACAACTGGACTACCTGGATCTCTATCTCATCCACTTTCCAATTGCTCTGGAATATGTGCCTTTTGAGACAAGGTATCCGGCAGAGTGGTTTTACGACCCCAATTCGGATCAGCCAGCAATGAAGCTAGCAAAAGTGTCATTGAGCAATACCTGGCATGCCATGGAAGCTTTAAAGAAGAGTGGGAAAGTCAAATATATCGGTGTGTGCAATTACAATAGCGGCCTCCTTCATGACCTAATGAATTACAGCAATGTCCCTCCAGAAGTACTGCAGATTGAATCCCATCCTTATCTGGTGCAGGAAAATCTCATACGCCTGGCCAAGAGTTATGGATTGGAAGTTACTGCATTCTCACCTTTGGGTTCCCTGTCCTATGTTGAGCTGGATATGGCGGAGCAGAGCGAGTCAATTCTTGAGCAGCACGTCGTTAAAGAAATCGCCAACAGAGTTGGCTGCACGCTTGCCCAGGTATTGCTGAGCTGGGGTGTGCAACGTGGCACTTCGGTAGTAGTAAAGAGTACGAATCCAGAACGCATGAAACATAATCTGGACGCTGAGAGCATTCAGCTCAGTGACGAAGATATGGCCAGTATTTCTGCCTTAAACAGAAATCGACGTTATAACGATCCTGGTGTCTTCTGCGAAGCCGCTTTTAATACCTTTCACCCTATCTATGACTGATTCGGCTTTCCCTTTTGTTGTTGAAAATCAGACCGGTCTGACTGAGATGTCTGATGTACTGAATTGGCTTGCTACTGAATCCGAGAGTTTTAAACATCAACTGGCCAGTGCTGGAGCCGTATTGTTTAGAGGCTTTCCGATTCAAACAGCTGAAGACTTTGATGCGTTCAGTGCGGTGTTCGGCTATGGCAATTTCACCTACAAAGAATCTCTGTCCAACGCGGTGCGGCTAAATTTTACGCCGCGTGTTTTCACTGCTAATGAGGCGCCGCCGGATGTAGAGATATTCCTCCATCATGAAATGGCGCAGACGCCATTGTCGCCAGAGAAGATATTTTTCTGCTGCCTGAGAGCCGCGGAAGAGGGCGGCGCCACACCGCTTTGTCGCTCGGATTGGCTTTACGCAAAATTTAAAGAGCGGCATCCAAAGTGGGCTGAGCAGTTCGCTACGCTTGGTTTGAAATATAAGATACAGATGCCGGCTGAAGCAGATGAGGATTCGGGCCAAGGACGCAGCTGGGCCAGCACCCTTAGCGTGGAAACTGTCGCCGAGGCTGAAGAACGGCTTGAGACTTTGGGTTATTCCTGGCGCTGGGAAGAAGATGGCTCTCTTATTACCACCACACCCGTAATGCCCGCGGTGAAAAGACTCCCCGATGGCAGTGAATCATTTTACAACCAGGTACTTGCAGCCCATCTTGGCTGGAAACCGGTGGGGGAAGAGCAGGAAGAACCTCTGACCTTTGGCAACGACGAGGCTATCGATGATGAAGCCCCCGCTGAGTTAGCCAATATAGCCAAAGAGTTCGTTTTACCACTGGACTGGAAGGACGGCGATGTTGCCCTGGTAGACAATCACCGGGTTATGCATGGCCGTTATCCTTTCAGTGGGTCAAGAAAGCGGTCAGTGGTAGTGTGTCTTGCTCGAGATGTTTAAGATTTAATGCTATTGATCGCTTATCACTCGATCGATCAGAGAATTTTGTGATGATGTGTTAGTGATGTATTCAGGGAACGTAGTAGAACGAGGATCGGTGGAGGAGATATTTAATAATCCTCAACACGACTACACACGCTTATTGCTTTCAGCTATCCCTTCTCCAGACCCCGATGAAAAACTCCAACCATTGGACCGGAAAAGTCTTTTGCTGGACGCAGGCCTAACGGCTTGAATGATACAAATACAACTTCTTCCAAGAATCCTGAGAAACAGATTTGAGGGATTGATTCATGTGCAAAGGTGAAGAACTACTCGCCAACTACCCTTAGTTAAATAGTAGAACAGTCGGGT
>MDSV01101000.1_pt1 | contig 12042 bp, 10 predicted proteins | sample 810851 | NCBI WGS metagenome assembly MDSV01 (sample SAMN05326640, study PRJNA326480) | marine metagenome | isolation source: seawater | place: Atlantic Ocean: North East | collected 2012 | reverse complement strand
TTAATGAATGTTCCACTTCAAATGAACTATGGTCTCCAACTGCCGGAATAGTACGGTCGAGACGTGTATCAGCTAAGGAATAACGCTTCATACCGAGCTCGGAAAGAGTAATAATTATTGTCTCCAAGCCAGTTGGTACGCGGATGATAAGGTTTTTAATTACAAAAAGATACCATAAACTACCTAAGCTTGATCTCCGTCAATGAAGAAATATACAAAATTTAAGAAATGCTAAATAATCATAACAATAAACGATCAAAACATTTACATTCTCAACTGCCGTTGGTCGCCATCATCGTAGTAGCAGTATGTGTTTATCTCGCGCATGAATTTCAATCATCAGCGTTGAACGAGAACGTCCTTACTAATGGAATAGGAAACAGCTGCAACTTTGTCAACGAAACTTGCGAATTCTTAATTGATGGCGAGTTGGCCATTGCCACATTTTCAACCATGCCTGAACCTGAAGAGTCGGTAACGTTAAAAATTTTAATTCCTGAAAATCAGGAAATCGAGAGTGCCTGGATTGAAGGGGTAAACATGTATATGGGTAAGATACCCGTATTACTAGATAATAATACTGATGGCGTGTGGTCTGGTTGGTTTATGTTGGGAGGGTGCAGCGAACCGATAATGAAATGGCAATTGCGGCTCAACATTAAAGATAAGGCAAGTCCAAACTACCTATACTTTGTTACGCAATATTAACGGTTATCAGACACATTTTTGAGAACCCGATATTGAGCAAGAATTTGGCAGAGATAACAAATGGCGAGCAAACCAGTTCTAGTGCAAGTCAATTCACATTAAACGCGTCAGCAGTTAAAGAAACAAAACAATAATACGCAGTAATGATGAGTGAATAGAATGGTAATAAAAACGGCCACCGATATGGCAGCCGTTATATTTTATTAATGCTAGCGCACTACCTACATTTGTGATTGCAAGTAGTTTGGTAAGCCCAAGCGTTTAATAAGACCCAATTGCTGCTCTAGCCAATGGGCATGATCCATTTCTGTATCGTCTAATAGCACGATAAGCATGTCGCGGGTTACATAGTCTTTCTCGGTTTCGCAAAGTGCAATTACTTCGCGCAACTTCGCATCTACTTCATATTCAACCCGTAAATCGCTTTCAAGCATCTCAGGTACATCTTTACCCACTTTGAAACCAGTACGCTTCGTCATGTCAGGCGTACCTTCTAAAAACAGCATACGCTCAATTAGCTTGGTTGCGTGCCCACGTTCATCGTCAAATTCGTGGTCGATACGCTCATAAAGCTTGTTTAAGCCCCAATCAAGATACATCTGAGAGTGAATGAAGTACTGATCCATGGCGGCTAACTCATAAGAGAGTAGTTCATTTAAGCCATCGATGATTGCTTGGTTACCTTTCATTAGTCATCTCCCATTACTTGCGCTTGTAGATAATTTTCAATACCCATCGCATCAATTTGGTATTCTTGCGTCTCAATCCAGTCTAAATGCTCTTCTTCGTATTCAAGCAGTTCTTCAAGAAGATCTCGAGACACATAATCTTGTTTTTCCTCGCACAGCGCGATAGCGTCACGAAGGAGAGGAAGCTGCTCTTTTTGAAAACGTGCGTCGCAAGATAGCATTTCAGCGGTGTCTTCACCGATGTAAAGCTTGCCCAGTGCTTGTAGGTTAGGCAGACCTTCTAGAAAGAGAATACGTTCGATAAGATCGTCGGCCTGCTTCATATCCTTAATGGATTTCTTATAGTTCTTTTCGTTGAGTTCTGAAAAACCCCAATTTTTGAACATACGTGCGTGCAGAAAGTATTGATTTATCGAAGTAAGTTCGCTTGTTAGTACTTCGTTCAATTTTGCAACGACTTGTTTATCACCTTGCATTGTGAAAACCCTTTTAACCTATTTGCGTGAAGTGTAGTCTCATTTTAGCGCTTTGTCAAAAAACCTTTTTAAAACATATATTTACAAACGATAACGTTTCTCAATTCATCCATTGTTCGCATTTAGAACCGTATTACTGTTGCGTTTGGGCATAAGCTAAACTTTCTTCAGCAAAACCAAGTCCTGCTTCGGTAAAGAAATTAAACACTTTATCAACGCCGTTCTCTAGCAGGTGTGACACTTCATCTTCATAGCGGGCAATGGCCGCAACTTTACCGGTATACCCAGCATTTTTGAGCTGACGAGTAATGTTGATGGAGTCTTGGATAGAAGGCAGTGCCAGCAACACTAACTGAACGTACTTTAAATCTAGGTTGTCCCATAAGTCTACGTCTTCGCCATCACCACAAATTACATTATATCCTTCAGACGACATTTCTTTTATTTTCTGTCTGTCAGCATCCATCCCCCATACATTAACGTCGCTTAGTTTTGACAACGCATTAAACGCTCCTCGCCCAACTCGTCCCATGCCCAAAACTAAAAACTCTGCGTTATTTAATGTTGGATAAACGTCTTCTTTTAAACGCTCTTCTTTCTCAAAACGTTTTATCACGTGTTTGTAACTGTGGTATTGAGAATGGGAATTTCGATAGAGCACACTGGTAATAACGAACGAGATAGAAACAGCAAGAGCAATTACGACCAACCATGTATTTGCGATTAGCCCTAATGACACTGCTAAAGCACCCACAATAAGCCCAAACTCGCTGTAGTTAGATAGTACTAAACTGCTTAAATAGGCTGTTCTTCCGCGCAACCGTAATGACGTAAATAGGCCAAAAAAGAGTGCTGCTTTCAAAGGAATGAATAAACAGAAAATAAACGCAAGGGTAATCATGCCGAGATCAGGTAGCGCAGTGAGTCCGATGGTTAAGAAGAAACCAATTAATAAAAGGTCTTTAAAGCTTAGCAGCGACTTTGCAAGTTCTGATGCTTTTTCGTGTTGAGCCAGCATAATGCCAAAAATTAGCGCACCCAAATCCCCCTTTATATTGACGAGTTCAAAAACGTGGTAGCCACCTAGCGCCAAAATAAATCCAGTGAGTGGAAGTAACTCTCCGTGTCCAGACTTATTTAACATCTTTTTAATTAGGGGCATCGCTGGGAACAAAGCTAGCAAGGCTAACGCCCATATAGAAGGAAGTTTGCCAGTTGCTACCACAAGGAAGACAACTGCGAACACATCCTGCATTACTAAAATACCAATGGCCAAACGACCATGGCGAGTTTTGCTTTCACCGCTTTCCTCTAAAACTTTGACAACGCATACTGTACTACTAAAACTCAACGCAAAGGCAATAAGTGCCGCGCTCTTCCAGCTAAGCCCATCGACGAAATTTGCTGCAATGGCGCCTAAGAGATAAACACAACACGTAATAATGCCAACCCAAACAAGTGTGTGGGTTACACTGCCACCCCAAACCTCCCGTCGGCTTAAATCTCTGATATTGAGTTTTAACCCAATAGTGAAAAGCATAATTGTAATGCCCAAATTAGCGATTTGGGTTAAATCTTCGGTTAACGTATAACCTGCAAAATTAAGCAAAAAACCGGCAACGAGATAGCCGACAAGAGGAGGAATGCCGATGAGTTTAACTGTTAAACCGCACACAAATGCGAAGAGAAGAAATGCATACTCCATGAATTACCTTTCAAAATGTTGAACGTAAAATCCGTTATTCTCAGATAAGGTTATAATATCTAGCACCAAACCATGTCTTGAGGGTTTTTAAAACCAGCTAAATAGCTTAATGTTTCTGTTTTAAATGCTGACCTTAGACTAGCACGTAATAATCTGTTTTCGCAGCTAAAAAAACAGAAAAAGCGACACTCCAAGGTTATGCGTAACCATGTTGGATTCGTCCTATGATAATAGATTGTCGCTATATTTCAGTGAATTAACGCAAATATGAAACTGGTTCGCTTATTTGGGTGTATTGATGATTGCAGTGAGCATAATATGTGCTGTGACATGCCGAATTAAAGAAGGAATTTGAATGCGATTTACTATATTAACGGTACTCTTACTACTTGTGGCTTCTAATGTGATTATTGGAGTACTGTGGGCACCAGTTTGGTGGTTCCTTCTGCTCTCCATTACTTTATTAATGTTTGGGTTACATGATGCGTTTCAGAATAAGCATGCAATCCTCAAAAACTTTCCACTAATCGGCCGAGTGAGATGGACTGTTGAGGGGCTGAGACCTTATATACAGCAATACATTATCGAAACAGACACAGGTGGTGCACCGATTTCAAGAATGTACCGATCAATTGTTTACCAGCGTGCGAAAAATAGTCGAGAAACGGTACCTTTCGGTACACAACTCGACACTTATAAAGATGGATATGAGTGGATAGGTCACTCTTTGTCTGCACGAGAAGTAGAGGACATGGACGAAGACCCTCGAATAACGGTAGGGGGCCCGCATTGCAAGAAACCGTATAGTGCGAGTGTATTAAATATCAGCGCGATGAGTTTCGGGAGTTTATCAAAAAACGCCATTCTCGCGCTCAATAAAGGCGCGGCTAAAGGTGGGTTTTATCACAATACGGGCGAGGGAGGTTTAACGCCTTATCACTTAGAGAATGGCGGCGATATTGTCTGGCAAATAGGGACAGGTTATTTCGGTTGTAGAACTGAGGATGGCGGCTTTGATGCGGATTTATTTCAAGAAAAAGCCAATCTTGAAAGCGTTAAAATGATTGAGATAAAGCTGAGTCAAGGTGCAAAGCCTGGACATGGTGGCATCTTGCCAGCCTATAAAAACACCCCGGAAATTGCAGAAATAAGGGGGGTTGAACCCGGCACGCAGGTTGATTCACCGCCCAGACACAAAGCTTTTTCAACACCATTGGAAATGATTGATTTTATCACGCAGTTAAGAGAACTCAGTAACTTTAAACCCATCGGTATTAAGCTTGCCTTAGGAAGAAAAAGTGAATTTATAGCTATGTGTAAAGCCATGGTAGAGAAGGGGGTTACACCCGATTTCATTACCGTCGATGGTGGTGAAGGAGGCACTGGAGCGGCCCCTCTAGAGTATTCAAATTCTATCGGATTTCCCCTTCGTGAGGCGCTGGCATTTGTTGATGACTGTCTAACGGGCTTTGGACTGCGAGATAAAATAAAGATCATTGCCTCGGGCAAGATTATTACTGCTTTTCAGTTGGCTAAAAACCTTAGTCTAGGGGCTGACATATGTAATAGCGCCAGAGGCATGATGCTGGCACTAGGCTGTGTACAATCCCTGTCGTGCAATACAAACAAGTGCCCAACCGGGGTTGCGACGCAAGATCCCAAACTAGCCAAGGGGCTAAATGTCGAAGACAAATATGAAAGGGTTTATCGATTCCACAAAAAAACCGTGCTTGCGTTGATGGATATCCTTTCTTCTACTGGGCATGTGAGCACAACTGAGTTAAACAGAACCCACATCTTTAGAAGGGTCGATCAATGCCACGTAGCGCGCTACGATGAAATTTTTCCGCTCGTCAAAGCGGGTAGTTTTTTAACTGACGAGGTGCCTGACCGATTTAAACTCCATCTACAGGAAGCCAATGCTAAGAGTTTCATGCCCTGCAGTTTGTTGGCCGAGATTGAAAAAGAAACAAAGGCTGTTTCCTAGTTACATTAGCGATACCTAATGAATGTTATGAATTAAAGCCCCAACGGAAGTGGTGGGGCTTTTTTACTACAAATTATTCTGTCTTGTCAGGAATGCGTAATTGATAGAGACGGTAATCACTCGTTCTGTAGGGCGTAACTTTATATTTGGGTTGTAAATATGCAACTAAATCTATTAATTCTGATACCGTAAGTTCATCGTTCACTACTCGCATCAACGATACGCCGTCTTCGCTCGTAAAGCTTGCTGGTTGACGAGGTGTGAGCTTATGAGACGGATTAATAATACTGGTTACAAGTTCTCCATATGTCTTAATTCGACCACTGCTACCGCCCAACGGTATTGGTTTTGCCAATAGATACTGAGCGTTTTCCGGCTCTTCTTCTCCAGCTATTCGATGGCAATCTTGACACTGATACTTTTTGAAAACTTGATAGCCTTGTTCCATATTCCCTTCGGGAAGGCTAAATCCTCTTGGTGAATTTGCTCCTTGTTCGCAGGCAAAAAGCAAGAGCGTAGCTAATAGTAATGCTGTAATTCTCATCATCAACTTCTCCGGTAAATGTTTGAATATTTCAATATGCCTAAATTGCTTTCTAATTAGTATGGCTTATGTAACAGAACAAACATTGACCTAGCGCAATGTTAAACTAGATTCATAGGATTATTATCGGGGTAATTATTGTGAAGGTATAACTTAATTTTCATGCTTTCTCATTAGAAACCAAGGAGAAACTCCATGCAAAGCTACGACACTATTCTAGTACCGATCGACGTTTACTCTGACTACGAGTTGGTCGTTGAAAAAGCTATTGCTGTAGCCGGTAATAGTCATAAGATTCATCTTCTTTATGTTGCTTACCCCCAAACAAATATGGAACCCTATGGATTGTTTTTAGAGCGAGATTTTTCAGAAGAAGTAAGGGAACAAGCATTAAGGCAGTTAAAAGATGTAGCGTCAAAGCACGATATTCCGTATAGCCACGTGAATGTGGAAATCGGTTCGCCCGCCGATGAAATTCACCATATGGCAGAAAAAATAAATGCTGACCTTATCGTTGTGGGCACTCATGGGCAAAGTGGTCTTCGCTTGTTATTAGGCTCTACCGCAAACGCAGTGTTACACGGAGTGAAAACTGATGTGCTTGCAGTTAAGGTCTAAATAGAAAGGGAAGGTTGTTCGAACCCAAAAGATGCTTTCCGTCATGTAGTTGTAATGAACGTTCGATAGCTTAACTATTTTTGTGAGCTTGAACGATGATTGTAAAACGGAAGGGTCTATCACGGGTTCTTTACGCCACGTATTATTCGATAAAAGGTTTAAGATCAGCGTTTGCAAGTGAAGCAGCGGTAAGACAAGAAATTTTCGCGATGCTATTTCTTGTCCCATTTGCAGTTTATGCTGATGTTACCAACGTAGAGCGTATCCTTCTAATAATGTCGCTATGCGTTGTATTGATAACAGAGCTTCTCAATACCGCTGTTGAAAAGCTCTGTGATCATGTATCAACAGATATTCATCTACTCATAGGCCGAGCAAAAGACATTGGCTCAGCAGCAGTATTTGTCAGCCTGTTACTGGCCGCATTTGTTTGGCTAACTATTTTATTGTGAATGGTTAAACGAAAATTCATCGACGTAAACCTAAAGTGCCTTTATTTTTTTATCACAACACTCATCAACTAAAGTACGAATAGTGCTGTCTAGATTTTTGATATGAGAATAGTGAAGTGAGGTCTCGCCGCCATTGCTAATGTCTTTTATAGTGAACACTACATCATCGTCACGAGACGTGACACATATTCGAACGAAATCTTCAGACTGTGCCAGTGGAACATGAAGATAAAAAGGTTCGTTATGTGAATTTAAATATTCCACTGCAGCCTCTTTCGTTTTGAAAGGGTCTTGTTTTTCTGGTTGGATATGCCAAGAAGAAGATGGGACGACCAATTCTGCGAGTAATTTTCCGTGCTTGGTATCAATTCCACTGCTCATGTAAAACTCCTTTATTTAAAAGCTTCAACGCATCACATTAGCGTGCAATCTCCCACACGCTGATGCGCAATAATATTATTATTTAGGTACGGTACTTATGCGTCTTTGGGTTCAATAACAGGATAATGAGTAACAATAGGCCGGGGCGAGCCAGATATGATTTAGCAGGACGAGGTTACGCGTAACAAAATAACTTTAAAAGAGAAACGTAAGTCTTTGAATAAATGCGCTATCATCGTTTTCTTTTAGCTGACAGCTTCGCCATACCCCCGCGTTTTACGTTCGCTTGTCTAGTATAGTGCCCCGGCATTTCTGGCGATTGCCATCCGCCAGCAAGCTGAAGTTCCGGAAGAGATGCACCATCTTCAGCAAGTGAGACTGCACCGCCAACGCGCCCACTGTGAGGTGTAATATTTTCTGTTATTCCTGCACGAAGTGCTATTCGCTGCCAGATTCTATAAACACTGGAGTAATTTAATACGTTCGCCATGTGGCTAGGAACATTCTCATCAAACGGTAAAAGCGCCGTTTTGTGATTTGTAAGGCGTCGAAAAAGAATACCTTTATGTAAACCACGTAGGTCTGATAGCTCTCTAGGCATTTTTGTTTTAGGGTCAAGATTGGCTTCGTTAATATATTCTTGAATCATAGAAATGGTACTTGAAGAAACGAACCTATATTGGCCTTGACCTGATTGATCACTTTTAGAAGAGACAACAAGCAACGTATTATTACGAGCAGATATGTGATCGACACAAACCCGAACTAATTCATCAGCGCGCAACAATGCATCGAACATTAGATTAATGATAGCGATGTCTCTCAACTCTAAAAGAGAATCAGGAATGATGGCGTTATTAATCTGTTCTAGCATTTCAATGGTAAGCGGAACTGCTTGCTTGTGAGACAAACGATATTTTCGATTCTCTATAAGGGACAAGCGAATAAAGTCTCTTAGATACGCTGAGCGTATAATTGGATTTGGTAGTTTTGCCACCCCAAGAAATTTACTCAGAGCAGAAAGGCGACGCTTGATAGTTCTGTAGGCGAGGGGAGAGCGGCACAACTCACCGACGTACTGCTTAATACATGTTTCATTGTGAGCGAAGTCATTGGTAAAACCTTGCATACCATATTGTTTGCAAAAAATAGCAAACTCATTGTAATCACTAATATATGCTCGTTGCGTGTTGTACGGCAGTTTAGTAAAAATATCATGGTAATAATGTCCAAAGTTATGCGCTGAGGACGCGTCACTAGGTGTGATTAATTGAGCATTTAAATTGAGGGTGCTATTGTTGCTCGAATAGCTAGATTCAAAAGTTTTTTCGTGCGGTGTATTGGTGCTATCTTTGTCATGTGGGTAAACATTACTACGGGGCGCACCCGTCGACTTTTGCGGTAAAAATCGTGACGTATTTTGTTTAGAGGACATTGATAAGCCTTTACTGACAATAATGATGGCAAAAAATAAGCTACAATAATTATCTAAAAAATTGTATAGCACTGATTTATAAAGATATTCACGCATGATAACTGCAATTATCATGCGTGAAAAACTGCAAAGTCTTTTAGATGCGACCTAGTGCTGTCAACCTTCCTTGTGATGTTTCGCTAGATGTCTTTGTTTATTGCCTGCACTTTACCACACCACTGTATAATTAAACAGTGTTGGTGTTTTCGTTGTCGATAGTCGTTAAATAAACGCACCCTCTAGCTAGGTTTTCACAGTTTTTGGCTATTTCACATCGTGCGCTACGTGAAATGTGCAAGGCAATACCTCTATTGTTTGTTCAGATTTCACGTAGCGTCGCCTGAAAAATGAGCGCTTATTATGACTTTTAAAACAATGCCTATTTTAAACGGCTAAGCACTAAGGCGTTTGTACGACTGTTTTCTGCGTGTTAGTAGGCAATGTTCTTAATCGCCCTTTGTGCATAACTATAATAGCAAAGCCGTTAACGGAGAATCTGTGGGATAGGTGACAGATGCGGCATAAACAGTTCTTCATAGAAGTAAACACCAAGGCCGCTCTCGATATGGTAGTTTTTAATTATGCTAACAGTAACGTTTATCATCGACCATGAACAAAAGTGAATTCTAATTAAGAAGCTATTTTAAATAACCCACGATTTTGAAATTTTACTTTTATAAATACAATGCCAGCTGAGGGCTGAGGAACATATTTTTTTTCCTTAACTAGCTGACTGAACAAGTGCGGCCGCCTGTGACCAAGATTATTTATCTAGTTTTATGAATTCCGAACTTAAAAGTAAGTAGCTAATAAAGAACATGAAAGTTTGATAATGCTCGTATTTTAAATAATCGAAACTACTTATTTTTTTAGTTTTTTGTTTTTCAGGAATGCTATAAGTATTTTATCAACGTCATATTAAGGTCCATAGAGTTGAAAAAATAAATAATTCAAATCGCTAAACAATCAATTACTAGTTACATCAATATAAAGCACAATTTAAAAAGAGAGTGCTGAAATTATCTAAACAACGATTGAAAAGAAGCTTATCTATTTGAGACTTTAGGTTAAGAATAAAAAGAGCGTCACATATTTCTTTCTACTGAACTCGCTATATTTATCAATAAACAATCTCTAACCACTGGTTTCGAATAACACCTCAGTTCTATTGCTTATTTACATAGTCTATTTAACATAATATACATTATGCGTAATTTGGTATATGGACGATTAGGGCGATGATGTCTCTCTATTTGGTTGCTTTGATGACTGTGATTACTCACAGACTTTTATGCGTGGCTGCTGTGTTGGCTCTGTGTTTTGTTTTGGGCTTGTGCGTGAACATCGCACTTGCGTTGGTGCATTTAATTTAAAACCGCTCAGATGATTTGATTTAGGCGTAATAAATTGAATCGCGCGCTACGTGAAATCTGCAGTATAATTACCCTGATTTTTTGATTTCATTCACGTAGCGTTACGTCGTTCAATTAGAACTATTTGAGGATTATTTCGGAAAGTAAGTTATTAGTAGTTGCCAGCAGACTATTTTGATAACGCCACTTAAAATGCCATGAAATATTTCATTGAGTTGGTACTTTGAATAGCTTTAATGTTTACAACGGTTTGTTTGCAATTTTGCTTTATCGAGTTCGCGTATAATTGTGTTGAGCAAAACATATTGTTGTTCATTACTATATTGACTTACGGTGTCTTACTGATGAAAATTAAGTTACATATCCATTGAAAACTTATACTTATTTCACTGTTACCGCGGCCACTAGTTCAGTATATAGCTTTTCTAGTAGTCATTTTATTTAAGAGTTATTTCCTTTATATACGCTGGTCAATCGTTTTTTATCTTGTTCATAATCAAGTGCCATCATGCCTCGTTCGTAGCTTTGTTTAGCCAATACGGATGCAGCCTCTACAAAGGTCTTATCAACATCGTTAAAACAAGCCTTAATAGTCTTGAGCGATTTTTGGATACGTAAAGCCACTTCGATGTTAGCAGCTCCGTCTCGCGCTATACTTGTATATGCATCATCAAACAGGTCGTTAACATTAAGTGCCGGTATAGATACGCGGTCGTATTTGTATATGCTTTTTGTATCACCCTTTGTAGATGTTTTTTGTAAGCCTGTATTGTTATCTTCTTCATCTATTGTCTCGCTTTTGGCTCTCCACAATAAAATCAAGCGTGTAATACTTCCGACAGCGTTAATAGCGGTTCCGTGATCGTTAACTGACGGAGATAGCGCTCTCGACGCGATTTCTGCCAATACAATGAGTCCGAAGCGAGGGTCAGCTTCAAAAGAGCGCGCTTCATTAATTGAAAATCCGCTAGCAATCTCATTGGCGTCAGACTTTGATTCTATATAGGCGAGTGGACGCTCAGGTGTAGCAAATTCACCTGGCAATATAACAACATTAACGAAACTTTTGTTTGTCTCGGCCCAGCGCTGTAGCTTGGCAATGTCGATCATCTGAACATAGCCTACCTGCTGTGAAAAAATAGCGTGTGTCCCCTGCTCTTTCACAAGGTTTTCGGGCACAGCACCAAGGCAAGGAGTATCTATTCTGTTTTTAATAGCGCGTTCCGTTGCCTTTTCGACTTTAAGCAACGTTGACTCCACTCGACCTAGGCGTGCCACGCTGTCTACCCAACGGATAAAGGTTAAGATCACCATGCCAAAGGTTAGACACGTCAAGCCGAAAAGGATAAATATTCCGGCTTTTTCGAAAAATGTATGGCTTATTGCTGTAAGGGCAACTGCACTATAAATAAAGGCACCAATAAAAACAGAAAGCGCATTTTGCGACACGTCATCAGAAATAATTAAACTAAGTGAACGAGGTGTGGAGGATTGGCTTGCCGAGGCGTAAGCATTCACCATGGTTCCTGCAGAAAAGGTCGCGATGACCATCATGCTAGATGCCATTATAGACAGTAACGTTTCGACAGATTCTGCTTTAATTTCGGGTATGTGCTCGGCAAGTGATGTGCCATC
>MDSV01088557.1_pt1 | contig 12042 bp, 10 predicted proteins | sample 810851 | NCBI WGS metagenome assembly MDSV01 (sample SAMN05326640, study PRJNA326480) | marine metagenome | isolation source: seawater | place: Atlantic Ocean: North East | collected 2012 | reverse complement strand
CTTTTCAGCATATTCAAATGAGTTATCTTCTACAAAAGTAAGCTTAGGAAGAAACTTTACATCAAGCCTTTTAGATAGGGCTCTTCTAACAAGATGAGAGAACTCCGTCAAGATCCTAACTGTTTCTTTTGTATCTACGCCTCCTAAAGGAATAACATATGCTCTGGCTGTTTTTAAATCAGGTGTCATTCTTACCTCGGTTACTGTAATTAATTTTGTGTTAAATGAGGGTATTTTAGCTTCATTTCTAATTAATAGTTCTCCTAAATTTTGCTTAACTAACTCCCCGACTCTTAGTTGTCTTTGACTGTATGGTCTTTGTGAAGATTGACTATTCATCATTTTAAATTGATCTTTGTATTTCTTCCGACAAATAGGATTCTATTACATCTTTTTCTTTAAAATCAATAAAGTCTTTAATGCTTATACCGCATTCTAAACCTGTACCTACTTCTTTTACTTGGTTTTTTTCTCTAAAGATTGATAAGATTTCTCCATTATAAACAACAGCACCATCCCTAATAATTCTAGCTTTAGATTTACTTTTAATTTCACCGCTAATTACTTTTGAACCTGCTATTTTTCCAGCAGATGATACCTTGAAAATTTTTTGAATTTCCGCACTTCCTAAAACAGTTTCTTTTATATCTGGCTCTAAAAGGCCCGATAATGACTTTTCAACGTAATCTATAGCTTCATAAATAATGTTAAAAAATTTAATATCAGTTTTTTGTTCCTCGGCTAATTTTTTTGCTTCCTTATTAGGTTTGACATTGAAACCGATTAGTATTGCATTAGATGCTTTTGCTAGAGACACATCTGTTTCATTAATCATGCCAATATCAGCTAAAATTATGTTTGCTTCCACTTCTTTGTGTTCAATTTTATTTATAGCCGTTTTTAGCGCCTCGCTCGAACCTTGAACGTCAGACTTAATTATTATATTTAGTTCATCCTTGTCGTTTGAATTATCAAAAAGAGTTGTTTTATCTTTAGCCGAAATCTTATTTTGAGCAGAATTATTTTTTCTAAATTCAGATAATTCTTTAGCTTCACTCTCGTCTTTTGTTACAATGAATTCTGCTCCTGCAAATGCAGAACTATTCATTCCTAATATTTCTACTGGCATAGATGGCAATGCCTCGTTTACCATTTTTCCTTCATGGTTTATCATCGCTCTAATTTTTCCCCATGTATCACCGCAAATAAAATAATCTCCACGCTTAAGTTTCCCGTTGCTAATCAAGATAGTTGAAACTGGTCCTTTCCCTTTATCTATTTTGGACTCAATTACCACTCCTTTGGCTTTATCGCTGAACGAGGCTTTTAAATCCAAAATTTCTGATTGTAATAAAATACTCTCTTTTAATTTGTCTAAGTTCATTTTTTTTAACGCTGAAACTTCCACAAACAAAGTATCTCCACTAAGATCTTCGGCTATTAGCTCGTACTGCATCATTTCATTTTTAATTTTAGAAATATTTTTTTCAGGTAAGTCACATTTATTAATAGCAACGATAATAGGTACTTTGGCTGCCTTAGCATGTTTTATAGCTTCTACAGTCTGTGGTTTTATTCCGTCATCTGCAGCAACAACCAAAACTACAATATCAGTAATTTTTGAACCTCTAGCTCTCATCTCAGTAAAAGCAGCATGACCTGGAGTATCTATGAATGTAATCAATTTATTTCCACTGGTATTCACTTGATATGCGCCAATATGCTGAGTGATACCTCCATGTTCCCCTGAAACAACGTTTGTATCTCTAAGCGAGTCAAGTAAAGAAGTTTTTCCGTGATCTACGTGTCCCATTATTGTAACAACAGGTGGCCTTGTTTTAATTTCACCAGTAAATTTTTCTTCGGATTTATTTGAACTAATTATCGGTTTGCTTTCTATAATTGGTTTATGACCAAACTCCTTTACTATGTATTCTGCTGTATCTTTATCGATATTATGATTTATTGTAGCTACGACTTTCATATTGAAGAGAAATTTAATTATATCACCAGACTTCTCTGCCATTCGATTTGAAAGTTCTTGAATAGTGATTTGTTCTGGTATTTTTACTTCCTTTATTACTTTTTTAAATTCTTTTTTTTCTTCTCCATCTGGTTTCTTCTTTTCTTTTAGTCTTGCACGTTTAACGGATGCCAAGCTCCTTTGCTTTATTTCTATTTCTTCAACATTTAAAGCTCGTGAAACAGTAAGTTTAAAATCACGTTTATCAACTGGCCCTTTTAGTTTGAGCTTGCTTTTGCCTGCAGGTTTATTTTCTTTTTTAATAAAATCTTTAGTGGCTTGTTGTTCTACAAATTTTCTTGCAAAATTTTTTTTCTTAATATCTTGATTTGTTTTGTTATAAGGAGAAGTGCTTGGTTTATTGAACTGCTTATTAGGTCTAAATGGTTTTTTCTTCTCTACAGAAAAAGATTTTTTTCCACTTGATGATATTGAAGATGTATCAATCTTTTTTTTAAGATTTGTGGAAATTGTGAGTGTCTTTTTTTTATCTTTTTCCATAACATTATTTGTAAGCTATTTCTCTTGCTGACATAATTAAATCATCTGCTTCTTTTCTTGAAAGTGAGAATTCTTCTAAATATCCATCTATTCTTATTTTCTTACCTTTAATTTCATCGTAACCACCTATTAATTCATCCGATGATAGATCTGCAAAGTCGGTTAATTTTTTTATATTTTTTTGGCCAAGTATTACAAGCATTCCTTGTGTCATTCCCTTTAGATTAATAAGTGATTCCTCAACTCCAAGTTCTTTTAATTTTTCTGCTACGGCTTCTTTATTTTTTTCTAAAGTTTCTTTTGATCTCATAATTAATTCTTTAGCAGTATCTTCATCTATAGCTTCAATTTTAGAAATATCATCAGGTTTAGATTGAGCAATTTCATCAATTGAAATAAAGCCTTCTGAAACTAAAAGCTGTCCTAAGGTTTCATCTACCTCTAGATTTTTAATTAACATCTCGGTTCTTTCTTTGAATTCAGCCTGTCTTCTTTCGGAGTCCTCTTTATCTGTAAGTATATCTATTTCATAATTTGTTAATTTAGAAGCTAATCTTACGTTTTGTCCTCTTCTTCCTATTGCTTTACTCAAATTTTCTTCAGATAGAATAATATCTATTCTTTTATTATCTTGATCTATAAGAACTCTTTGAATCTCTGCAGGAGACAAAGACTCAGAAATTAATGTAGGCAAATCCTCAGTCCATTTAATTATATCTATTTTTTCACCGTGTAATTCATTTACTATAGTTTGGACTCTACTTCCTCTCATTCCAACACACGCTCCCACTGGATCTATTGATGAGTCTTGTGAGTGAACACAAATTTTTGCTCTACTGCCTGGGTCTCTTGCTACAGACTTAATTTCGATTGTTCCTTCATATATTTCAGGCACTTCATGAAAAAATAATTTTGCCAAAAATTGGGGGTGGGCTCTTGAAAGAAAAATTTGATGACCTTTTAGCTCTTTTCTAACTTCATAACAATATGCTTTTACCCTATCTCCTGTTTTCAATATTTCTCTAGGTATAAGTTCATCTTTTTTGATTACTCCCTCTGCTTTACCTAAATCTACTATAACATTACCGAATTCTAATCTTTTTATAATACCACTTAAAATCTGTTCCTGTTTATCTATAAAGTCTTCATATTGTCTATTTTTCTCAGCTTCTCTCACTCTGCTGTTTATAACCTGTTTTGCACTTTGTGCGGCAATCCTTCCAAAATCTATTTGAGGCAATTCTTCAAATATTTTTTCTCCAACTTTTAAATCTTTATTCTTAGGGTTATTTTTTTTTGCATCATTTAATGTAATTTCCCTCGCAGTATCTTCTACATTTTCTACTATTTCTAAAACTTTGTGAATCTTTATTTCTCCACTTTCTCTATCAATGATTACTTCAATATTATTGTCATTTCCAAATTTAGTAAGGGCTGCTTTTTGAATAGCACTTTCCATAGATCCTATTACAAGCTCTTTATCTATAGATTTTTCATTTGCAACAGCTTCTACTATTCTTAAAAGTTCTAATTTATCTAGTCCTCTATTAAGCATTTTATTTCTCCTAAAAAAAAATGGGCAAAAGCCCATTTTGAAAGTTTAATAATTTAAGCTTTTTTTAAAAGAATTTTATGGTTTTTTCAAGATTACAATTTAAATAAATCACTTTTATCAGTCTTTTCCCACGTAAATTCACCTTTATTTGTATGCTTTCGTCCAAAGTGACCGTATGCTGAAGTAGTTTCGTATATTGGATTATTTAGTTGTAGCATTTCCCTTATGCCTCTCGGCGAAAGGTTAAAATTATCTTCGATTATTTTTTTAACTTTATCAACTTTATTTTCATCACCAATAGCTAGTTTAATAAAAATAGATAAAGGTTTTGATACACCGATGGCATAAGCAAGCTGAATTAAACATTTTTCAGAAACCCCTGCAGCAACAATGTTTTTAGCTAAATATCTCGACGCATAAGCTGCTGATCTATCTACTTTAGTGGGATCTTTTCCAGAAAAAGCTCCACCTCCATGTGGTGCTGCTCCACCATAAGTGTCAACAATAATTTTTCTACCCGTAAGGCCGGTATCACCATCAGGACCACCAATAATAAATCGGCCTGTCGGATTTATATAAATTTCTTTTGGGTCAAGCTCCGTTAAAAAATTTTCTGGAATTGATTTCTTAATATAGGGAATAATTGTTTCTCTTACCTTTTCCTGATTTAAGTCCTTAGAATGTTGTGTCGATATAACTACCGACGTAACCTTAATCGGTTTTTCATTTTCATATAACATCGTTACTTGGCTTTTTGAGTCAGGTTCAATACCCTCTAGTGTCCCTTTTTTTCTATCCTCTGCCATTAACCTTAATATTTTATGGGAATAATGTATTGGAGCTGGCATAAGTTCGTCTGTTTCATTGCAAGCATATCCAAACATTATTCCTTGGTCGCCAGCACCTTCATCTTTGTTGTCTTTAGAGTCAACTCCCATTGCAATATCTTTTGATTGTTCATGAAGAAATGTTTCAATATTTGCAGTCTTCCAGCTAAATCCCTCTTGATCATAACCGATGTCTTTAATGCAGTCTCTTACCTTAGAAATTAACTCCTCTTTTTTAATTTTTGGTCCTCTTGTTTCACCAGCTAAAACAACTTTATTTGTTGTGGTTAATGTTTCACATGCTACTCTTGAAACCGGGTCTTTAGCTAGATAGGAGTCTACAACCATATCAGATATTCTGTCACATACTTTATCAGGATGACCCTCGGATACAGACTCGCTTGTGAATAAATATTTATTATTTGGCATTTTTTTTTAAATTAATCAAAAAGATAAAAAGATATGTAATTAAAAGAATAAAAAATATCAAATCATTTTTAATTTTTTTTGATTTTATCAACGGTACTTCTAATTCGATACTTCCTGCTTCATTTCGGTCTAGTTGTTTAATTGTATTCCCTTTGTTGTCAATAATAGCGCTTATTCCTTTATTTGCTGACCTTATTAAGAAAGTATTATTTTCTATTGCTCTAAAAACTGACTTTGCGAAATGTTGGTTAGGACCAATAGTTTCTCCAAACCATCCATCTTCTGATATATTTACGATTAAATTTGTTTCTTCTTTTGATTTTTGAATGAAATTGGTGAATATAATTTCATAACAAATCAATGGCAAAATATTAAAAGTATCTAAAGAAAGATTTTTATTTGCTTTTCCTTTTAAAAAAGAACCATGTCCTTCTGTAATTTTTTTTAGACCAAAAATATTTAAAAATTTTTCAAATGGTAAAAATTCACCGAATGGTACAAGTTTTCTTTTGTTATAATTGTCAATAATTTGAAAATTATTATCTAAAACTAACATACTATTAAAATATTTTCCCGAATTTGGATCAAGATTGTTAGACCCGAGAATTATAAAATGTTTTTTGGAGAAACTTTTTTTAATTAGATCTTTAAAAATTATAATTTCACTGTAACTGTAACCACTAAATACCCCCTCAGGCCAAATGAATAATGTCGTTTTATCCTTATTTGGAGCGCTATATCTAATTATCTTTTTTAATCTTTCTTCAATTTCGTTATCGTTCAAACCATATTTCAATTCAAAATTGGGTGAGATAACTTTTACTAATTGTTTCTGGTCTAGCGTAGATAAAAATTTCTTATTTTTGTTAATAGTATAATTTCCATAAATATATAAACTTAAAATAAATAATGTTGAAACAAACAATGACAATAATTTTTTTATTAAGCTAAGTTTAAAAAAAAAAATTACCGGTAGGGTAAATAATGTCACGACAATTAAGTTATATGCATATAATCCAATGTGATTTAAAACTTGCAAAATTTCTATCATCCATGATGTGCTATAAGCCCATAAATTCCATGGAAACCCAGTTAATAAGTTTGCTCTCAAATAATCTGAAAAGGCTAATGCACCTGAAAAAAGAATTAATGATGAAAAATTAAGACTTAGATTTGGACCAATTAATAAAACCGGGATAGCTATAAATAGGCTTAAAAAAAGTGGAATGAAAATTAACCCAAAAGGTATTAAAATTTTAAAGTTATCATCGAATGTTAAAGAATGTACAATCCAAGAAACACCACTTAAATAAAAACCAAACCCAAAAAATAAACCAAAAGTAAATAAATTAATTTTAAATGGTTTTTTTCTATAAACTGATTGAGATTTTTTTGAAATGAAAACAATGATGTAAAAAAAAGCAGGAAAAATTAGGAAATTAATAATTGTAAAATTATAAGGTTGAAAAGATAAAACAGATAAAGAGCCGATTAAAAAAGGAAGAATAATTATTATAAAGTAGCGATTATCAAATAATTTTTTAACCATTAATAAAACTAGAATATTTTTTCTCTATTTTTTGCATTTTTAAATAATCTTTTTCTACTTTATGATCATATCCAAATAAATGGACTAGCCCATGTATCCACAAGTTATCAAATTCAATTTTAAAGTCTTTTATTTTCTTTTTTTCTCTAATTTTACTTAAATTAATTATAATATCTCCAAGATAAATTTCTTTTTCTTTAAGCAATCTTTTGCTCAATTCTTTTTTTACGTAAAATGGAAAAGAAAGAACATCAGTAGATTTATTTTTTTTTCTAAATTTTCTATTCAAATTCTTTATCTCTTTTTCTCCTGAAAGTAACAAAGTAAAAAAAATATCTTTATTTTTTAATTTTTTATTTTTTGCATTAAGTTTATTAATTTTTCTACCAATATAAATATCGGGATTTTTGATATACTTATACCAGCTAATATTTCTTGTAATTACATTAGCTTTTATCATCAGTGCTTTTTTTTTGATAAGCTCTAATAATTTTTGAAACTAACGGGTGTCTAACAACGTCATTGTGATCAAATTCGATGATTTTTATTTCTTTTAGATCTTTAAGAATTTCTTTTGATTTAATTAAACCAGAGTGAGATTTATTTAATAGATCTATTTGGCTAGGGTCTCCATTAACTACTAATTTTGAATTTTCTCCTATACGTGTCAAAAACATTTTTATTTGGGTTTCTGTAGCATTTTGAGCTTCATCTAAAATTGCAAAGCAATTTTTCAAAGTTCTTCCTCTCATAAATGCTAATGGCGCAATCTCTATTTCACCTGAATCAATTTTTTTATCTATCATATCTGTACCAAAAAGTTCATATAAAGCATCATAAAGTGGTCTGAGATATGGATCGACTTTTTCTTTCATATCACCAGGTAAAAAACCGAGTTTTTCTCCTGCTTCAACAGCTGGTCTTGATAGTATGACTCTATCAATTTTCTTTTCCATCAATAAAGTCACACCCACTGAAACTGCTAAAAAACTTTTCCCTGTACCAGCTGGTCCTAATGACATCACAATATCATTTTCTTTTAAGGCTTTTATATAATCAGATTGTTTTTCTGATCTAGCTATTACTGATTTTCTAGGTGTTTTAATTACTTGTTTAAATGATTTAACATTAGATTCTTCTATTTCGATATTTTTTTTCACAGATAAAATTATATCTCCTTTTTCAATTATATTTGTCAAAATATATTTATTAATCAAAAATTTAATTGCCCCACAAAAAGTATTTATCTTGTCTTTATTCCCTTTACATGTAATTGAATTACCCCTGAAATAAACATCTGTTTCCGTTAATTTTGAAAGATGTTTTAAATTTTGATCAAACTGACCTACAATTGACATTAACATCTCATTCTCGTTAATTGATATATTAACCGTATTTTCATCAATTTTTTTTATAATTAGGTTTTGTTCTAGTTTGCTAATTTCTGACATCTATTTCTTATGCTGCATAATTATTTTGATTTAAATTAGAAAGTGTTTCACCAAACAAGGTATTGTGGTTTCCACTGGTAATTTTTACCTTTTTAATTTTTCCTACCAAACTTTCATTACTTTTTACTATTACAGAATTTAGATATTCATCTCTACCAAAATATTTTTTTTCTTCTTTAGTTTTGTTTTCAAATAAAACATTAGATATTCCACCAATCAAAGTTTCTCTATATTTTGTTTTAATTTCTTCTGCAATACTTTGGAAACTAATTAGTCTTTGCTTTGCTTCAGATTGATTGACTTTTTCTAATTTAAATGCAGGTGTGCCTGGTCTTTCGCTAAAAATGAACGAGTAAGAATTAATATATCTCACATTTTTTATTAATTTTTCGGTTTGTTTATAGTCTTCCAGAGTTTCTCCAGGATATCCAATTATGAAATCACTTGAAAATCTTATACTGGAATTAACTTTAGCTAACTTATCAATTATGCCCAGATATTCTTCGATTGTGTGTTTTCTATTCATTGCCTCTAAGATTTTATTAGATCCGCTTTGAACTGGTAAATGAATTAATGGCATTAACTTTTCACAATCTTTATGGACATCAATTAAGTCTTGGGTAAAATCTTTTGGGTGTGATGTTGTATATCTAATTCTTTTTAAATCATTTATTTTTGATATCTCAAGTATCAAATCTGAAAGTTTTTTGCCTTCAAAGTTGTAAGCATTTACATTCTGGCCCAAAAGAGTGATTTCTTTTGCGCCATTACCAACTAGTTGTTTTGCTTCTTTAGCTAATTCTTTTAAAGATCTTGAATACTCTGATCCTCTTGTATAAGGGACAACACAAAAATTACAAAATTTATCACAACCTTCTTGTATTGTTAAAAAAGATGAAATTTTATTGCATGAATTTTTTATAGAATTTAAACTATCAAATTTTTCAAATACGTCAAATTCAGTGAAGTTGATTGGTTTTTGTTTTTTTTCTAAATCTAAGATTATTTTATTTATTTCATGAAATGATTGCGGTCCAATTACAGCGTCAATATATTTTTCTTTTTTTAGTAGAATGTCACCTTCTGCTTGAGCAACACAACCAGTTACTAATACAATAGGCTTTGTTTTCTCTCTAAATTGTTTTTTTACTCTTCCTATATCGTGATAAACTTTATCTGTAGCTTTTTCCCTAATATGACAAGTATTCAAAACATAACAATTAGCTTCATCTAAATTTTCTGTTTTAAGATAATCTATTTTTTTTGTTAAATCGTAAATACGATTGCTATCGTATTCGTTCATTTGACATCCAAAAGTTTTAATGAATATTTTTTTTAGCAAGTTATTTTTTTATTTTAGAACCATAAAGTTCAAGTTTATGATCCACAAGGTTATAACCTAATTTTTTTGCGATTTTTTCTTGGAGTTCTTCTATATCTTTATCAACGAATTCGATAATTTCACCACTGTTTATATCTATTAAATGATTATGGTCATCGTTTATTTCATACCTGGCTTTACCAGCCTTAAAATCATGCTTAACTAAGATTCCTGCTTCCTCAAAAAGTTTAACAGTTCTATAAACTGTAGCTATACTAATTTTATTATCTATCGAGGTGACCCTTTTATGTAGCTCATCTACGTCTGGATGATCTTTTGAACCATAAACTTCTTTAGACTCCGAAATTACCTTTGCAATGGTTTTCCTCTGATCAGTGAGTCTAACACCTTTTTTTAAGCATTTTTCTTCTATTGCATTCATAAGAAACAATTTAACTTAAATATATTAGTTTAATCAATTTATTTTGCATTAAGTCTTTGCATATCAAAAGTTCAATGTTTGCAAGGTCAAATTGCTTTAAATCTGAATTTTTAAATCCATATAAATTAATGTTTTTTGATATTTTCATTCCTTTTGCAACTGATAGAGAAGTTCTAATTGAAGAAAAACTTCCTGGACCAATATTAACAATTATAGAAAATTTATTATCTAGATTTACTTTGTATTTTTTTACTAGATTTAATATGTTTGAAACCAGTTGATCATTTTTGTTAACTTTATAATCGAGTTTATGAATGTAAAAATTCCTATTAATGCACAAACCAATTTTATCATTTTTACCTATGCAATTTAAAATTATAAAATCTTTTATCATAAGTTTATCTATAACTTTTTTAACTTTTCAAAGCTATTTATATTCAAACACACCAGCTCAAAATATAGAAGATTATGGCATAATTTCTTTGATGTATCACAGGTTCGAAGAAAATAAATATCCATCTACAAATATTAGAATGAATGATTTTTTAGAGCATATTAAAATTATAGAGGAAAATAATATCAATTTTATTAATCCTAAAAATTTTGAAAATGAACTAAAGAAGAATAAAACTCAAAGAAAAATACTTTTAACTATTGATGATGGGTTTTTATCTTTTTATGAAAATGCTTGGCCTATACTAAAAAAAAAGAAAATTCCTTTTATTTTATTTGTAAGCACAAGAGAAGTTGGTGCTTTTAATTATATGACATGGGATCAGATTAGAGAAATTAGCAAGGAAAATTTTGTTGAAATTGGAAATCATAGTCACACACACGAATACTTAGTTGAAGAAAAAAGTGAACTGATAAAAAATGATATTGAAAAATCAATATCAATTTTTAAAAAGGAACTTGGTAAAAATTCTTATTTTTTTTCTTACCCTTTTGGAGAATATAGTATTGAATTTAAAGAAATAATAAAATCTTTAAATTTTAAATATGCTTTCGGACAACATTCTGGTGTTATGGATGAAACTAAAGACTTCTATGAGTTTCCAAGATTTCCTATTAACGAAAAGTACGGAGAAATTGAAAGGTTTAAATCTTTAATGAAAACACTTCCTTTTAAATATAAAAATATTTTACCTGAAGAAAAATATCTTTTACAAAGTAAAAACCCTCCTGATGTAAAGATTGAATTTTACGATAACATAAAAAATTTAAAATCATTGAATTGTTTTTCAAATCAGGAGGATAAATGGAGACAGTCAGAAATAAATTTCTTAAATGAAACAACTTTACAAATTAATATCAATGAGAAGTTTATTGGTGAGCGAGGTAGAATTAATTGTTCACTTAGAGATCCAAGTGGTTTTTGGAGGTGGCTTGGAATTCAGTTTGTTGTTAGCGATAAATAATTAAGAACTTAACTCTATTTGTTTTACAGAACCAACTAATTTCACGGGCTCAAAGTCAGTTAATCTATTTTGAGTAATAATTTGATTTAAGATTTTTGTATACTCAGAACCTGTTTGGGCATAATTTTTTAATGTTTCTGTTAATTCTAAGCCTTTAATATTTTTATTTTTTTCTCTTAACTTTGCTCTTTTATCCCGGAAAGCTTTATAGCCCTTATGAGTGTTAAGATTATTTTTATAAGCTTTTACCGAAGCTCTTAATATTGGAAATTTAAGAATTTTATGATTTTTATTATTGTCTCTGTCTAAGGGGGCAATTCCTTGTCCGCTCCAAGTCCATTGTCCGTAAATAGCATTACCCTCTAGTGCAAATCTAGAGGTTCCCCATCCACTTTCTTTTGCTGCTTGTGCTAAAGCTATTGAGGTCGGAATTATATCCATTCTAATCATTAATTCATTTAAGTCACCCTTTTTAACTTTATACTCCAAGAGTTTTTGTCTTAACCATTGTTTCTCTAAATCAGTT
>MDSV01180192.1_pt1 | contig 12043 bp, 10 predicted proteins | sample 810851 | NCBI WGS metagenome assembly MDSV01 (sample SAMN05326640, study PRJNA326480) | marine metagenome | isolation source: seawater | place: Atlantic Ocean: North East | collected 2012 | reverse complement strand
TTTACTTCAAGTGCTTCACTATGAAAAGTCCGGCCCGCCATCGATTTTCGGTTTTTTGATTTGGCTTGAGCAGGGTCAGGTGCAAGTCAAAAGGCAATTGCAGAATGACCAAAGAAATATACGATTAATGACTATACACGGCGCAAAAGGACTTGAGGCTCCGATTGTAATTCTTCCAGATACATTCTCCTCACCAAGACAAGCTAATAAAGATTTATTTCTTCAAAAAGAAGGGTTGCTTTGTGCATGGGATGATAAGCCTTGTGCTCCTAAATTAATACAAAAATTAAAAGAAAAAAAAATATCAGATGAAGATAAAGAAGAGAATAGATTGTTTTATGTAGCTATAACAAGAGCTAAGAGTTGGTTAATTATTTGTGGTCATGGTTTGCGGGAGAGCCAAAAAGCTAAATTAAGATCGAATTGGTATACAAGATCCCGCGAAGCACTTGAGCGGTTAACGGGAACGAAAACTACACGTAGAGACAAAAAAGAGAAGGGAAAATTGGTTTTTGAACACAATTGGCGGCAGAGCAGAAATAAGAAACTTCCAGAAGATATCAGCGATCACTTATCGATTGCAAATGATGAGCAGTCCCGTAAACGTCTGGAAAATCTGCTTTTTTGTAAGAACGAGTCAAAAGGTGATAACATTTGTAGTCTTAGTGTCTCTGAATTAGTTGATAGGGTTATCTTTTATAAACCTGTTAAGTCAGATCAGACTTCTACTTTGAATACCTCTTCCGAACTAAAGACAATTTATGGTTCGCTCGTTCATTCATTTATGCACCTATTACCTATGCATTCTGAAAAAAATAGTAATTTTGTGAAGGATTTGGTTTTCAAGAAATTTAAAGACAATCTGAAAGATAAACATGTTTTAGAAAGATCTTTTAACGAGGCTCTTTTTGTTTTGAAAAATAACAAAACCACAAGTTTGTTATCTAGTCCTAATAGTTTGAGGGAAGTCCCAGTTTCTGCTGTTTTAAATTTTCCATTGATCAATACAGATAACGAAAATGAACAAATAAAAATTAGAGGTAGAATAGATTTACTGCGCTTAGGAGGATCTGAAGTATTAATTGTTGATTTCAAAACAACTTCAAAAGTACCAATGTCAAAAACTTCAGTTGATTTGAAGATTTTATGTCAGCTTGAAATTTACGCAAGAATTTTACAAAAAGCGTATCCAATAAAAAAAATCTCTTGTGCGATTTTATGGACAAAAACTGCAAACTTAATGAAAATACCTCGGAAAAATTCAAACCAGGCGCTGAAGACCGTTTTTGGAAAGCAAGTTCTTGACGAGTTCATAGCTGGATCATAATATACGTTTGTCAGAAAATTGTGTTGTAAAGGAGAACGGCCAATGGCCACGGTAAAAGTGACGGATGAAACATTTGAATTAGAAGTAGTGCAATCAGATATTCCAGTAGTGGTTGATTTTTGGGCTGAGTGGTGTGGGCCGTGCAAGCAAATAGGGCCTTCGTTGGAGGAATTGTCTGAAGAATATGAAGGGGAGGTTAAAATAGTAAAAGTTAATGTTGATGATAACCCGGTGTCACCAGGACAATTAGGGGTCAGAGGCATACCTGCACTATTTTTATTTAAGAATGGCGAGATGGTAGCGACGAAAACTGGAGCAGCGCCAAAATCTGATTTGCAAAACTGGATAGATGCAAGCAAGTGACAATTGATTAAATTATTTTGTTAGAAATTCTAACTATGATCTTTGAGAATGTGACCGCATAAATAAAGTGAACCGCAAATAATTATACGCATATCTTTATAGGCTTTATTATGATTGATAATTGTATCAAGAGCAGTACTAATACTTTTTGCCTCAAATGAGTTAGTTTGAAAATTTTTGGCTTCTTTAAGTAGGTCCTTTTTGTTCATAGATGCGGTTTCATTAGGAATATTTACACACCCTATGCTGTCTGAGAAAGCTGCAATTTGGGATATGAAAGCCTTACGATCCTTCGAATTAAGCATTCCTAATATTATATGTGAGGTTCCATTATAAGGCTTTGAGAGAAATGATGCTATCGCCTGAGCCGCGGCTTGATTATGGCCGCCATCTATCCATATTTCAACGTTGAATGGAACTAGGCTACATTTCTTTATAAGGGGTCCCCAGGTTAATTTGTGTAGCCGAGCTGGCCATTTTACTTTTTGCATACAGCTTTTTAAGGAGCTGGTATTACTTTTTAAAAGTTTGAGAGCCGTAATTGCTATACCAGCATTTTCAAATTGATGATCCCCTTCGAGTTTAGGTGAGGGTAATTCGAGTACCCCATCGTTATTTTCGTAAATTAAATTGTTTTTGTATGGTTTTGAAGACCAATCTCTCCCAAATATGCTTAGAGGTGTGCCTAAATCCTCTGCTATAGAACAAATTTTTTGTTGAACCTCATCTGTCTGTTTTCCAATAATGGCAGGAACTCCAGCTCTTAGGATCCCCGCTTTTTCGCAGGCTATTTCTAAAACTGTGTCGCCTAAAAACTGCTGATGATCCAGAGATATAGGAGTAATTATTGATATAATTGGAGATTTTATTACATTTGTTGCGTCAAGTTTTCCTCCTAGCCCCACCTCAATGAGACTATAGCTCGCCTCTTGTTCGCTAAAAGCCAAAAATGCTGCACAAGTTATAATTTCGAAGAAGGTTATATGGTTGCTGTCGTTAAGACTTGCACAAGTTTCTAAGTATTGAATTAAAAGAGCGTCATCTATGGTCTTTCCTGCAAGTTGGACTCTTTCGTTAAATTTTACCAGGTGAGGCGATGAGTACGTATGAACTAATTTGTCCTCAGCTTCCAACCCAGCCTTAATAAAAGATAAAGTTGACCCTTTCCCATTCGTTCCAGCAATATGTATTGGACTTGGAATTTGAAGGTGTGGACTTCCTAATTTTTTTAGTAAGATTTCGACTCTATCTAAGGATAAATCAATTATTTTGGGATGTAATTTACTAAGCCGTTCTAAAATCTTGTTTAACGGACTCATTTTGCATGCCTTATTAGTTTCAATTTTTATAAAAAAAGTTACGTTTCTGGCGCACTTAAATCTGCTTTAATTGCGCGTGGTTTTTTTTGTAACATGTGTGTAATTTTGATTAATTCGTCACGAATTTTGCTTCGATGTAGAACGCTGTCTAACATTCCGTGGTCTAAAAGATACTCAGCTCGCTGAAAACCATCAGGTAGCTTTTCTCTAATAGTTTGTTCTATTACACGTGGTCCAGCGAAACAAATTAAGGCGTTTGGCTCAGCAATTTGAATATCACCTAGCATGGCATATGATGCAGTGACTCCTCCCGTAGTTGGATTAGTTAAAACCACTATATAAGGTAGGCCAGCTTCCCTAAGCATTTGTACGGCGACCGTGCTTCTTGGCATTTGCATTAGTGAAAGAATACTTTCTTGCATTCGAGCTCCCCCCGCTGCTGAAAACAAGATAAAAGGGCTTTTAATTTTAATGGCTCTTCTGATGCCTGTAATGATCGCATTTCCAACACTCCGTCCCATTGATCCACCCATAAATTTAAAATCCTGTCCTGCAACCACAACCTTAGATCTGCCAAGATTTCCCTCTACAACGAGCATTGCTTCAGTTTCCCCAGTTTTTTTTCTAGTGTCTTTTATACGATCAACATATTTTTTTTTGTCCTTGAAATTCAATGGATCGTCCGGTGGTTCTGTCATTTGTATTTCTGTGAATAGTCCGCCATCAAACAGATTTGTAAATCTTTGTCTGGGAGAAATGTACATATGATGTTGGCAACCATTACAGACATTAAGTGCATCGAAAAGCTCCCTATGAAATAGCATTGTTCCGCATGCATCGCATTTAGTCCAAAGATTTTCTGGGGTTTCTCGGCGCGAGAACATCGCATTTATTTTTGGCCGAACAAAATTTGATATCCAATTCATTCTAAAGCTCCCAAGTATAGTATATCAATACGTTGTGAGGTAGTTAATTGCAATCATAAGATTTGAAATTAGAAATTTAGCAAGATTCTAACTAAAAGAGAAAAAGCTTTTACACTTATCTGGTATGCTATATATTTCAGTAATTAAAAGTCTTGTTTGCTCTAAGCAATTGTGGATTTTATCGAAGCAAACACTAGAACGCTTATCTCGTCTTGATCGAAATAATACTCGAGTTTTAAAAAATATGATATTCCTGTTGACACAATTTTTATATGCTAATTTCTATCCTTTAAAAAAGAAAATCATATTTTTTTGTCTTTTAACCGTTAGTGCTTGTGTTGAAACTATGGATCCTTCATTACCTAAGGCGGTGTCTATGCTTTCTGGGGATAAAGAAATTATAATATCAGCGCCAAAAGGATTTTGTGTTGATCAAAGGCTCGCAAACAGAGCCAGAGGCACCACCACTTTGTTTGTTATTGACTGTATCAAAGTGAGCACTCCGACGGGTGTTGTTACCACTCGGCGTCCTCTATCGGCGATATTAACTGCGACTGTGATAGATTTTCAGAGCGATGAGATAACAAACATTCTTAGGCTTGAGGAAATTTTAACAAAAAAACCGGGAATAAATTTTTTATCGAGAGCGAATACAACCGCATTGTTAAAAATTCATCAAATTGAAAAGAAAAAGAAATTACTATTCTTTTTAGTTGAGCAAAGAATCTCTATTACTGATGTTAAGCAATCCAATTATTTTTGGAGGGTCTTTTTTTTCATTGATGGAAGAATTGTCTCGATGACAGCTAGTAATTTTTCAGATAATTTAATTGCTCGAAAAAAATTGAAGCAGCTAATAAGCGAGTTTGCGAACAATACTATGGCTGCTAATTTAAGTGAAAGATAGATTGGAAGTTGTAATGGAAAAATATAAGCACCTTTTAAAACCACTAGATTTAGGTTTTATTCAATTACCTAATAGAGTTTTGATGGGCTCTATGCATACTGGTTTAGAAGAGCTTGGTGATTGGGACCGAATAGCCGATTTTTATTCAGCTCGGGCCAAAGGAAAAGTAGGTTTAATGGTAACTGGAGGTATAGCTCCAAATTTAGAAGGAGCGGTCTTACCTGGTGCGGCGGCTTTAATAACTGAAAAAGAAATAGCCAATCATTATGGTGTAACGGAACAGGTACACCGTTTTGGTGGAAAAATATTGATGCAAATCTTACATGCTGGAAGATATGCATATTCAGATCAAGCGGTAGCTCCTAGTCCAATTAAATCCCCAATTTCGCCATTTACACCGAAAGAACTTACAGAGGAGGGTATTCTTAAACAAATCTCTGATATTGTGAACACAGCCAAACGAGCTCAGATGGCTGGATATGACGGTGTAGAAATCATGGGTTCAGAGGGTTATTTAATAAATCAATTCATAGTAGCCCATACAAATAAGCGGACGGATTCTTGGGGAGGAAGTTATAAGAATAGAATAAAACTTCCCATTGAAATAGTTAAGCAAGTGCGCCAAGCGGTTGGTAAAAAATTCATAATCATGTTTCGGCTTTCAATGATAGATTTGATACCTGATGGATCAACATGGGATGAAGTTTTATTGTTAGCTAAACAAATTGAAATGGCCGGGGCATCTTTAATCAACACTGGGATCGGATGGCATGAGGCGAGAGTCCCAACGATCGCCACTTCTGTTCCAAGACGAGCCTTTTCTTGGGTAACTAAAAAACTTATGGGTGAGTTAGGTATTCCAATTATTACTTCAAATAGGATTAATTCTGCTGAAATTGCTGAGTCTGTCTTAGCCGACGGTTGTGCCGACATGGTTTCAATGGCACGGCCATTTTTGGCTGATCCCGATTTTATGGCCAAAGTCTATGCTGATATGTCAAAGACAATCGTTCCATGTATTGCTTGCAATCAAGCTTGTCTAGACCATACTTTCTCTATGAAGTTAACAAGTTGTTTGGTTAATCCGAGTGCTTGTAATGAAAAAGCCTTTGCGTACGTGGGAAGGCCGGATAAAATGAAAAGGATAGCAATAGTTGGTTCGGGACCTGCTGGGTTATCTGCTTCATTAACTGCTCGTAATCGAGGATTTGATGTTTCTTTGTTTGAAATGAAAAACTCTATCGGTGGTCAACTGAATTTGGCTAGTAAAATACCGGGAAAGGAGGAGTTTTTGGGTCTTTTAGAGTATTATAACAATGAAATTAGGCGTTTGGGAGTAGATTTGAATTTAAACTGTGAACCTTCAGCAAAAGAATTAGAGTCATTTGATGAGGTGGTCATTGCTACAGGAGTAAATCCGCGGGGAATTAATTTTAAAGTTGAGGATAAAAGTAAAGTCACTTCTTACCTAGATATCTTAAATGGAAATGTAGTAGCAGGAAAGAATGTCGCTATTTTAGGAGCCGGAGGAATAGGATTTGATGTAGCACAATTTTTGGTTAGTGATAAAATAAGCTCTACTCTGAATTTATCCGAGTGGCTTCGAGAATGGGGCGTCGTCGATCCCCAAGTATCTAGGGGCGGAATTGAAATAAATAGATCGAAACCAAGGCTTCCGTATCATCAAGTGAGTATGTTTCAGCGTAAGCACGAAAAGATTGGACGTCGCTTGGGTAAAACAACGGGATGGATTCACAGGGAGACCTTAAGAAAAAAGAATGTCAAGATGATTTCTGGAGTTAATTATGAAAGCATTACTTCAGAGGGTTTGGGATTAAGTTACGGTGAGTCCCGAAAAGACCCTGAGATACTATTTTTTGATACGATAATAATTTGTGCCGGACAAGAGCCTGAGCGAGGACTATTTGATGAGTTGTCAGATAAAAATATTAAAGCGCATGTCATAGGAGGGGCTAATATAGCAGCTGAATTAGATGCTAAGCGTGCCATAGACGAAGGTACAAGACTTATTTTATCTTTTTAATTTTTGAATTTGTTTGTGGCCTGAATAAGTTCTTCAGATATCTTAGGCTCAGACATGGCGTGACCGGCATCTTTGACCATAATTAATTCAGAGTTTTGTAATGATCTGTGAACTTTTTCGGCAGTTTCGGGAGGACAGATCATGTCAAATCGTCCTTGAACAATGATTGTTGGGATGTTCTTTATTAAGTGAAGATCACGAAGTATTTGATCATTATTTTTTAGGAAACATTCATTTATAAAATAGTGGTTTTCTATCCTAGCAAATGCTTTTGCGTATTCAATTGATGGACTGTAGCTTATACCAAATGAATTAAATGAAGCTAACGAATTTTCCCAAACCGTCCAGGCTTGAGCATACTTTGCTTGCTCAGATGGTGAACTTCCGAACAATCGTCGGTGATAAGCAGATATAAGGTCGGACCGCTCTGGAGCGGGTATAATACTTTCAAACGACCGCCAGCCCTCCGGTAAAAACTTTGCCGCTCCATGTTTTGTGTATACCCATTTTAGTTCCGCCTTTGTCATCGTGAATACGCCCCTCAAAATTATTCCTTTAACGTTACCTGGAAATTGCTCGGCGTAAATTAGTGATAAGGCGGCTCCCCAACTTCCTCCAAATAAAAGTAATTTACTGATCCCTAACTTAGTCCTTATAGTTTCTATATCTAAAACTAAGTCCCATGTCGTGTTCTTCTCTACGCTAGCATGCGGTCTAGATTTTCCACAACCTCTTTGGTCAAAAAGAATAATTCTATAGAAGCTAGGATCAAAATAGCGACGCATATTCGGATTACACCCACCACCAGGACCTCCATGAAGAACGAGAACGGGTTTACCATTGGGGTTACCACATTCTTCAATGTAGATTTTATGGCCATCACCAACATCAATTATATTTTGTTTATATGGTTCAATAGGAGCATATAAGATATTGTCTAGAGTCATTTTTGAATTAAAAACTTTCTCTTTGGTTGCAGAAACCTCTAAATGAACTAAATTAACAGCATTCAACGAAAAGGGAAATGTGTAATGGCGTCGAATGATACAATTGATAGTAATGAAATATTAAAATTTCAAGCGATGGCAGAGGAATGGTGGGATCCTTATGGAAAATTTAAACCGTTACATATGCTCAATCCTTGTCGACTTCAATACATAACTGATCAAATTTCGTGGCATCATTCAATAAATTTGGATAAAAAAATACCGTTTAATGGATTAGACCTCTTAGATATTGGTTGCGGTGGAGGACTTTTATCTGAACCAATGGCCCGAATGGGGGCTCGAGTTCTAGGTGCAGACGCAGCAGAGCGAAATATCCCGATAGCACAGGCTCATGCCAAACAATCTGACTTGCAGATTGATTATCGCCACGCATCTGTTGAGGATCTCGTGGCAGGTTCAATGAAGTTTGATGTCATTTTAAATATGGAAGTTATTGAACATGTAGCAAGCCCACCTCAATTTTTAGGGGCGTGCTATGAGCTTCTAAAGCCTAATGGTCTAATGATTTGTTCAACAATTAACAGGAATATTAAAAGTTATTTTAATGCAATTATAGGTGCTGAATACATAATGAGGTGGTTACCGAAGGGAACCCATGATTGGTCTAAGTTCATCACACCTGAAGAGCTTGCGCATTTAATTGATGCTTCAGGTCTACGGGTTGTTGATAAGAAAGGATTTTCTTTTAACAAGTTTTCATGGAAATGGTCGATTTCAGACAAAGATTTAGATACAAATTATGTGGTTGCCTGCGTAAAATAAACTTGAATGGCATTTACTTAATGATGCATTCTAACCAGATCTTATCCAATCTATCAATTTGGTCTGGGTTGAATTTAGTTTCATGTTTCCAATATCTACCGTCGGCAATGAAGTAATTAAGTTTATTCTCCAATGCTATCGCTTTTGCGAATCTTTTCTCATCAATTTTTCTGGGTTGATCGTAGTAATTGGGATCTAAGGAAGCAAATTTTTTTCGTCTATAAACAAGACGACTATCTTTCTCTTCAGATAAGTTGAAAATGTTGCACTTAGCTATGCTTGCAAAACATTCAAAACGAGAGCTTTTTGCCTCGAGTGAACGCAGAGAAATATCTTTTCTTAATGGATCAGCAGTACCGTTGCCATAAAAATGGGTTTTACCAGAGCCATAAACCATATCACAACCTAAAAAGTATAAGTTATTTGGTTTTAAAATAGCCAGCGCCCAATAGGCCGCAGTTATTGCCATAGTTCCTCCGGCATATACGAAGCCACCATAGTTATTCTGTATCGATACGTAATCATTAGCTGAGATAAGTTGTTGCTTGGTTGTCGGTTTTGGTCTTTTGTGTACTGGAAAATCACTTGGAAATATATTATGGGTCCAATCGGCCCGTATTTTCCAAGCGTTATTTATGGTAACTATTGAATTAAATTGGTCTTTGCTCCAAGTTTTTGCAAGTATCGCATTTGGGGCACTACCCAAGACTAAAACGTTATTTATTTTCACGGTATACTCGTTTATCTTTCTTTATCACTGTAGTTCAATTTTGCTCGTTATTTAGGATTATTCGAAGGTCCCTTAAAAAAGGTATAATTGATTTAGTTTTTTCTGCACCCATATATTTCATAAGCTCATTTAAGATTGGTTCGATAGAATTGACAGCGTCATTTCTTGCATTTTTTCCTGACACACTTATCGATATTAGCTTACTTCTGCCATCGTTCCAGTCTGGTCTAATATGTACGTATCCCATTTTTGATAGCTTATTAAGCGTATTGGTTATAGCTCCTTTGGTTAAATTGAAACTGCGAGCTAGCTGAGCCGGCGTTTTTTCTGTTTCTAAGGTTGAGATATAATTCAGAATTGTAAAATGAGAAAATTCCATCCCAATCGGTAGAGATTTGGAGAGTTTTACCTTTAAAAGATGATCAATAGCAGAAATTTCACCAAATAATGATACTGCTAGTGGGTCGCTAATCGGTTTAGACATTTGTATGAAGCAGTTTTTTCATTTAATACTGTCCAAGGTTTAACTCTCCTCAGAGGGAGAAGCTTAATTACATTTTCAAATTGATATTTTTTTAAATCGTACTTTGTTGGAAAGACTTTTTTTTAATTCTATCTTGTTTAATTTAAGAGGTTTCATTCAATATTTTACAGAAGTTAGTTTAAATATAGAAAATATTTATTTGTCATCCAAAACTTCCTTACCATATATTAGCGAGAGAAACTAATTGTTAAAACCCGTGTAATCAATTGTCTATAACTTTTGGAAAAAATTATCCTATAAACATAGAGAATACTACATTGTAGGGCGTATTAAAAAGGTAGTAGGTTTGAATTCGAGCAAAATGCGGGAATGAGTGATGTCTAGAAGTCGATTAATTTTTGATATGAATGCTTTGAGAATTAAGCAAGAGCGCGCTCAAAAATTAGGCGCTGTAAATTTTATTCATGAGTTTGCTATAAATCATACTGTCGGTATCTTAAATGACATTAAACGAAAATTTGTAAATTATGCCATTATTGGTAAAAGAGCTGGGTTTTGGTCCACCAGTCTTGAACTAAAGAGCGTTACACTTATTGATGAGGAAGAAAAGTTAAATTTTAAAGAAAAAAAGTTTGACCTTATAATTCATGCGCTCTCTTTGCATCGGTGCAATGATCCTGTTGGTCAATTAATACAGGTTCGCCAAGCGTTAAATCCAGATGGTTTAATGTTAGCTTTTTTTCTTGGCGGAGAGACTCTTCGAGAATTAAGGGCTTCTTTTGAAGCCGCTGAAATAATGATTGAAAACGGTGTTTCCCCTAGGGTTGCACCAATGATTGAAATTAGAGATGCTGGTGATTTATTAGTGCGTGCTGGCTTTGCTTTGAGCGTTGCTGATAAAACAGATTTAGTAGTCAATTATAAGAAACCGATAGATTTATTTTACGATCTTAGGACCATGGGAGAGACAAGCATTATGGTAAATCGTCGAAAAAGTTTTTTAAAAAAAAATACGTTAAATAAATGTTTTGAGGTTTATCGTAGTAATCACAGCTTAGCTGAAGATGAGGGTGTCAAAGCAACTTTCCAACTTTTTTGTTTAACAGGTTGGGCTCCTGCGGATAATCAACAGAAACCTCTTAAACCTGGATCAGCTACGCACCATTTTTCTCAAGTTTTAAATACATATAAGTTGTAAATAATCGCTAAAGCCTTTACCCCATTAATCAGGTGAATTAATGATTGATAATTTTTCTCACTGCATTAGTTCTTAGGGTGTTGCTATGGCGTTGAGCAATAAAATAAAAAGGTGAGCTCTTGAAAGGTGAAGATTTAGTAATTGCTGGTCAGGGTAGATTGACCCATGCGAGTTCTGATCATCCTACAATACCAAGCGCTAAGATTGGTGTCTTGATAGGCAACTTGGGAACGCCAGACGCAACTGATTATTGGTCTATGCGGCGTTATCTGAGTGAATTCTTATCTGATCGCCGAGTCATTGATTATTCACCATTCATTTGGCAGCCGTTATTACAGCTTGTAATATTATCAAAAAGACCGTTTTCTTCTGGTATGGCTTATCGTGGAATTTGGAATGAAGTTGACGATGAGAGTCCACTATTAACCACTTTGAGAAAGCAGAAAGTAAAGCTGGAAGTCTATCTAAAAGAGATTTACGGTGATACAGTAGTTGTTGATTTTTGTATGCGATATGGAAATCCATCCACAATGAAAGTTATGGAGAAATTAAAGAAAGTTGGTTGTGAAAGAATATTGTTTTTCCCATTGTATCCACAATATGCAGCCCCAACTACCGCAACTGCGAATGACCAAGTTTTCAGAGCTTTAATGAGAATGAACTGGCAACCTGCTATTAGAACTGTTCCTGCTTACTACGAGAACGAGATGTATATATCATCATTAGCAGCTTCAGTCAGAGAGGTATATGAGTCAATTGATAAAAAGCCCGAACATTTAGTGGTGTCGTATCATGGCGTACCAGAAAGATATTTACTTTCGGGCGACCCATACCATTGTCAGTGCCAAAAAACGACCCGTTTACTGGTAACACATTTAGGTTGGACTAAAAAGGATGTTACGACTACCTTTCAATCAAAATTTGGCCCTGAAAAATGGGTTGGACCTGCTACAGTTGACTATGTGTCTGATCTCGC
>MDSV01104346.1_pt1 | contig 12044 bp, 10 predicted proteins | sample 810851 | NCBI WGS metagenome assembly MDSV01 (sample SAMN05326640, study PRJNA326480) | marine metagenome | isolation source: seawater | place: Atlantic Ocean: North East | collected 2012 | reverse complement strand
TTGGGTCATTGCAGTCCGTTCTCTCAACCACGGTTTGCTCACCACGTGTGGGGAAAGGGACATGGACGGTCCGCCATGCCAGTGACACATGGGCGACGTGCGCATCGAAGCCGACACCATGGGCGAACTCGAGGTTCCAGCGGACCGCTACTACGGCTGCCAGACCGCCCGCTCGCTGATCAACTTCGACATCGGTGAGGACACCATGCCCCGTGGGGTCGTCCGCGCCTTTGGCATCCTGAAGCAGGCCGCGGCACGCACCAACGTCGCCCTTGGCCAACTTGACGCCTCGGTCGGTGATCTGGTTGCCGCCGCCGCCCAGGAGGTCATCGACGGGAAACTCGACGACCATTTCCCGCTGCGCGTCTGGCAGACCGGCTCGGGCACCCAATCCAACATGAACGCCAACGAGGTCATCGCCAACCGGGCCATCGAGATGGCCGGCGGCGTGCTCGGAAGCAAGTCGCCCGTGCACCCCAACGACCACGTCAACCGGGCGCAGTCCTCCAACGACACCTTCCCTACCGCGATGCACATCGCCGGGGCTGAAGCCATCGTTCACGAGGTCATTCCCTCCGTGGCCGCCCTGCGCGACGCGCTGGCGGCCAAGGCCGAGGCCTGGTCGGGCATCGTCAAGATCGGCCGGACCCACCTCATGGACGCCGTGCCGCTCACCCTCGGTCAGGAAGCCGGCGGCTGGGTGGCCCAACTCGACGCGGACCTGCGCCGCCTGTCCTTTGCGGTCGAGGACCTGCACGAGTTGGCGCTCGGCGGCACCGCCGTGGGCACCGGCCTGAACACGCATCCAGACTTCGCCGAGCGGGTGGCCGCGGCCATCGCCGAAACGACCGGCTTGCCCTTCGTCTCCGCGCCGAACAAGTTCGCCCAACTGGCGGCCCACGACGCCGTGGTCGCTGCTTCTGGAGCCTTCAACACCCTCGCCGCTTCGCTGATGAAGATCGCCAACGACGTCCGCTGGCTCGGTTCTGGGCCCCGCTGTGGCCTTGGTGAACTCGCGCTGCCGGCCAACGAACCCGGCTCGTCGATCATGCCTGGAAAGGTCAACCCGACGCAAGCCGAAGCGATGACGATGGTCTGCTGTCAGGTCATGGGCAACCACACGGCCATCACCATCGGTGGCAGCCAAGGCAACTTCGAGCTCAACGTGTACAAGCCGATGATGATCCACAACCTCCTGCACAGCGCGCGTCTGCTCACGGACGCCTGCCGCGCCTTCCGTACGAAGTGCGTCGACGGCATGGAGCCAAACCTCGCCGCCATCGGCGACCACCTCGAGAACTCGCTGATGCTCGTGACCGCGCTGAACAACCACATCGGCTACGACATGGCGGCGAAGATCGCCAAGAAGGCGCACGAGGAAGGCACCACGCTGCGTGAAGCAGCCCTCGCGCTGAACGCCCTGACCGAGGAACAGTTCGACGCGTGGGTTCGTCCCGAGGACATGACCGGGCCAAAGTAAGCCCGTTCGTTCAAATACACTCGCGAAGAAATTGCCCCATGGACCCGCGGAGACGCCGTCGGTTCAATCTTCCGAAAAACTCCCGGCGGCAACCGGTTTCAACCCCGCCTCCAGCACCTGTCTTATCGAAGCCTTCCGGTTGGGTCGGAGGTGCTCGCGGGTCGTTCGCCAAAGGCAACCCCGCGGCTCCTGTGGTCGCATTGACCTCTCGGCCGACAACAGAAGCCTTCACTCGCTTTTCCGAGAAAGCGAAAAGCGCACTCGGGATTGATTTGACGAACCCGCCGTCGACGGTCCAAGTCCAGCAAACTACGGACGGGGGCCACACCGTCGATTTCCACTTCCCGTTGGACAAACCCACGCCGAACATGATCGCACGATTCGAGATTCGGCCATTTCAGGACATGATCAATGAAGTCAGCCTTCGGGTCTGGGGAAAAATGTCCAGTGGGGAGGAAAACCAACAACAGCGGTTGGATTATGAGCACCTTTGCACCCTTCTTTCAACCGCCTCGACCGAGAGCAAAGCATCGTTGCGTGTGTTGTCTTGTGCTTCCGAAGTCAGCGATTTCGCCACCAGCACCCTTCTCGATGCGCAACGAAAACGTCCTTGCATTGTGGTCACAGAAATCCTGTCCTCGTTCTGGAAGGACTGGGTCCATGGCACGCCCCGGGTCATTCCGTTTCTGATCCTGCAACGTTTCCAATCGGTTGCGGACGTGGTCTTCATCACCGGAAAAAAATCGACGTTTGAATTGTCTCGAGTATTGGGTGAGGCAGGATACGACAAGACCTTCTCGTGCTTCGACGGCGGTATCCGCGTGTATGGGCCCTCCATGTCTCCAACGGATTCGCTTCTCTTGCACCCCCTTCTCACCAAATTCCGCCTTTGTAAGTTGAACAACGCCCTGGTGATGGACAACCTTGAGGCTGCTTTGCGTGGCGTCGGCGTTCGTGTCTCAAGGGCTGACGACCTCGCGGAGAGCCTTCACACGCGTGCACGACCCTCGCTTCCCGACGTTGAATTCGGCAGCATTTGGGAGGCGATCGAGGACGAGTCGAGCGAAGAAGGTTCTCCGAAAGCAGAGCTTCGCCCACCGTTGGTCGAGGCACTGGAACGCTCCCAGGAGCGGTATTCAACCTGCCTTCACGTGCAGAAATCGGCGTTCAAATCGGCCAAAAAGTGCAAGCGGCAGGTCGATCCCAATGAATTGAACCTGATGTTGGACGTGCTTGGAGGGATTGCCAAACGATGGAAAGAGAACAACGGATCGCTGGGCGCCTTGTTTGCAGACGTGGTGCAACGGGAATTGAAAGAATTGCAAATTCCAGCGAAATGCGTCGGAAACGAGAGCGACACGACGATGAACAAATTTGGCCAATCGAGGGTATTTGATGGACGTCAAATGCAGGCCCACATCACGTACAAGAAACGAGATTTCCAACGCTGCCTTCACTTGTTTTTCGAGGCTGACGTTGAACTTGGTATGGTCCTGATTGGATATCTTGGCGATCATCTCGACAACTGAACTTAGGTGCGAAGCGCCCTGAGTTTGGCCAACATCGCTGCACGGTGCGCCGCCGCATCGTCGTCGCCGGACTCAGAAGGTGCGTTTTGGTCCAACCGTCGCCGAAGCATGGCCGCGTCAAGGACCACCACGTTGCCGTCGTCCATGCCCACAGCCAAGCGTTGGTCGTGAGCATCCATGGCCTCGATGCGGGCCACGTCGAAGGTCGCGAGCACATCACCGTCTGATTCGAGCAAGTGAAGGTGGCCTTGCGTACCTGACCAACGGGCCACGGCCACGAAGCCGCCCTCGCCTGCCAGCACGCCAGCCGCCGTGACCGGAGCCCCAGGTGCCGCCCATGCGAGGCCTTCCTCGATGCTGGCGAACGTTCCGGCTTCGTCGCAAAGGAACACCCGCCCGTCGCCGGTGTGCATCGCGTTCGCGTGGGCAAGCCCCTCGACGTTGTCGCCGTTGATTCGCACCAGGTCGCCAACGCTGGACAACACCAGCGGGCCAGTCGCGTCGTGCGCCATGGCCAAGACCGCAAACTCGCCGATTGGACGATGCTCAAAGGCGCGTCCGTCCTTGGTGGCAAGAAGGCCGCCACGCGGCCGACCGAGGCCGAACAGCAACTCACCGTCGTGTTCGATCACGTCCCACGGGCGCTCGTCGAGCCGATGGACGTGGAGTTCCTCGCCGTTGGCGTCATGAAGCCAGAAGGCCGATTCGAGGAAATCAAAGTGCTCGATGTCGTACACGGACGAGGTCGTCAGCAAATGGTCGCCAACCACGCATTGCAGGTCTGCGCTGCCTTCCAATGGATGCGACCAGCGTTCCTCGCCAGTGGCGAGGTCAAGCACGACCACATGCAAGCCTGCCGTCAACGCCAATGCGTCCTTCCAAGGCGTGATGGCCATCACGCGGTCGGGGGTTGAGGCGGACCACAACAGCGTTCCTTCCGCGTCCCATCGCCGGACGCAACCGTTCCATCCTCCGGCAACGAGGCCGCCGTCAGGAAAGAGGTGAACCGCCGAAACCTGCTCGTCGAGATGGCGCACCATCCACGCGAGGTCCCGCAGGTCCATGCCTTACGCACACGTCGCTTCAGGCATCAGCCTTGGGGGTCCTTGGGTCCAGTTTCTGGACGTCCAGGGCCAGTGCTCAGGTCAACAGGCGGTCAACGATGGCACGAAGGTCCGCGGCACGTGAAGCCGGGGCCAATCCCAACGCTTCGATGCGTGCACGCCCGGCTTCGCTCCAGGACGCTCGTGTGTCCATGTCGGCCGCTTCCTCAAGCGCAGCGTGCCATGCAGCACGGTCGTTGCGCGGCAGCAAGCGACCGGACACACCGTCGACGATCGTGGTGCCAAACCCGCCGTCGTTGACCATCAGGGCCGGCGTGCCCACGGCGTGCGCTTCCACGGGCGTCAGGCCGAAGGGTTCGCCGTGGGCGAAGGAAATGACCGCTCTGGCTGTGGCCATTTTGTGAGCCAAATCATCGTGGCTGAGTCGAGGCGCAACATCGAGGGCGACGCCCACCGAGGTGGCGTGGGCCTTGAGCCGCTCGAGGTCAGCCGCATCACCGCCGCCAACGTGCACCAAGGCGAGACCGGTGCCGACGAGCATGCCGATGCATTCCCACGTCCCTTTGGCCCATGCTGCGCGACCCACCGTCAGAACGTGGCCTTCCGGCTCGGGCGCCGGCCCTTCGCGCGCCCACATGGCGGTGTCCACGCAAGGCAGAAACACGCCTGCGTCCAGGCCGAAGACGGCCTTGATGCGCGATTGAATGTAGGGTGAATTTCCGCTGATGGCACAGCGACGACGGGCCGCCATGCGACGCACCAGGGCACGGTCCCTACGGCGCGGCGCGGTGAGCAGCAGGCGCGTGAGCACCACGGGCCGAGGCTGGCGGCCGTCGATCTTCGCCCAGAGGGAGGTCTCTCCGTGCAGGCCTCGGCGGGGTTCGAGCATGTGGACGTGAAGGGGCAGGTCAGCGGGCAAGGCGTCGGCCGCCTCGAGCGACCCTTCGCCCGAAACGAGGTGCACCACGTCCACACCGTCCAGCGATGCCAGGCCGTCCTCGCTGGACAGGAAGGCACGCCACGCACGTGAAGCAGCGCGGCTTGAAGCCGCGGTGATGCGCACGAGCACGGAGGTGTCGCCCTTCCACGTCTGGGTAGGGGTGAACACGGGGATGCCGAGTCGGGCCGCTTCGGCTTCCATGTCGGGATGTCCGTGGAGTGTGGCGATGCGGATTGAGGAGAAGACCTGCAACCACGTTTCCAACTGCCGAACGACGTCGCGTTCGGCGCCGCCGTACTGGGCAAAAGAGCCCTTGACGATGAGCAAGGCCGGACCGTCCGACGCTTCGCTCATGACGTGACGTTCCACGCGTGGGGCATCAAGGTGGCGACGTTGAGGCTCAGAACATGCCGTCCATGCCCATGCCGCCCATACCGCCCATGCCACCCATGCCGCCGTCATCGGCGCCCTTGGGTTCCGGCTTGTCGGCCACCAGGGTTTCCGTGGTCAGCACGAGGCCGGCGATGGAGCCGGCGTTTTGGAGGGCGTTGCGGGTCACCTTGACCGGATCGATGACGCCCATCTCGAAGAGGTCGCCGTACTCGCCGGTCTTGGCGTTGTAACCGAAGCTTCCGTCGCCGTCGTCGACCTTGGCCGCGACGATGGCGGGCTCAAGGCCTGCGTTGTCGACAATTTGCCGCAGCGGCGCCACGAGGGCGGAGCGCACAATGCTCGCACCGAGGGCCTCGTCGCCGGTGAGGTCGAGTCCGTCGATCACGCCGGTCGATCGGAACAGCGCAAGGCCGCCACCGGCGACCACGCCTTCGGCCATCGCCGCACGGGTTGCGTTGAGGGCGTCGTCCACACGCGCCTTCGTTTCCTTGGCTTCGGTTTCGGTGGCTGCACCAATCTTGAGCACGGCGACACCAGATCCGAGTTTCCCGACGCGTTTCTCGATCTTCTCGCGGTCCCACTTGGAGGTCGCAAGTTTGGCGCGTCCACGGAGCAATTCCACGCGTTCGCTGACCGCGGCTTCGTCGCCGCCGCCACCGATGAGCGTCGTCTTGTTCTTCGTGACGATGACCTTCTCGGCGGTGCCGAGCGAAGCGATGCCTTGGGCCTGCAGGTCGCCGCCCTTGTCCTTGGTGATGACCGCACCACCGGTCAGGATGGCGATGTCGTCGAGCATTTCGCCCTGTTCGTCGCCGAAGCCGGGCGCCTTGACCACGCATGCCTTCAGGACCTTTGAGGCGACGTTGATGACAAGGGTGGCGAGGGCTTGGCCCTCGACGTCCTTGGCCACGATGAGCAACGGACGCTTCTGTTGCATGGCGTATTCGAGCACCGGAATGAGTTCCTGCGTGCTGTTGATGCTCTGATCCGTCATCAAGACGAGCGGCGCTTCGAGCACCGCTTCGCGGCGTTCTTGGTCGGTGACCATGTAAGGTGAAACGTAGCCCTTGTCGAATTCCATGCCGTCCACGACTTCGAGTTCGGTTTCCATGGATTTTGAGTCCTCGACGGTGATGACGCCTTCGCGCCCGACCTTGTCGAAAGCCTCGGCGATGAGGGCGCCGATCTCAGGGTCGTTGTTGGCCGCGATGGTCGCCACCTGGCGAATCATGTCGCCGCTGTCGACCTCGATGGCGCTGCCCTTGAGGTGCTCGACCACGGCCGCAATGGCCGCGTCAAAGCCGGACTTGAGGGCCACGGGGCTTGCGCCCGCGGTCACGTTGCGCATGCCTTGGTGAACCAGCGCTTGCGTCATCACGGAGGCCGTGGACGTGCCGTCGCCGGCGTTGTCCTGCGTTTTCGAGGCCACTTCTTGAATGAGCTTCGCACCCATGTTCGCAAACGCGTCTTCGAGTTCGATGTCCTTGGCGATGGTCACGCCGTCGTTGATGATCGTCGGGCTGCCCCACGACTTTTCCAGCACCACGGTGCGGGCGGCGGGGCCAAGGGTCACCTTGACCGCGTTCGCCACGGCATCGATGCCTTCGACCAATTTGCTGCGTGCTTCGTCTCCATACACAATTTGCTTCGCCATGATATCACCTCAGTTGGTCACCTTCGCTTGGAGGTCTTCCTCCTTGATGAGCAGGTATTCGATGCCGAGCCATTCGATGGTCGTACCCGAATAGTTCCGGTAGATGACGCGGTCGCCTTCGGCGACGTGCTCGGCGTCCGGTCCAACAGCAAGAACACGGCCGACGTTCATGGCATCGCGCGCTTCCTCGGGGAGCAAGAGCCCACCTGCGGTCGTTTCTGGGGCCTTCTCGATTTCGAGAAGGACCATTGCTGCCAACGGTTTGATGCCTACGCTCATGCTCTTCGACTCCTTGTCCACTAGTGAACTGATGGTTGCGTAATCGGGGTGGTATTTCAATGCCACGAATGGCGTCATCTTCCGCGATGTGCGTCGGTCGGCAGGTTCAATCCGGGCGAGCGCCACCATGAAGCGTGGAGGAGGAAGAAGCACCCGAGTCCACTCAGGACGACGACGATTGGCTGGCCGCAGAAATCGCCACCGGCTTGACCTTCGCCAGCAGCAATGCCGTGATGTTGACCGAGGCCAAGGGCTTGCACCCGATGGCTCGATCTATCGCGGTTTTGGTCATCGTCGTCTCCCTCTTGGGATTTGTCAACGGCCTGGACTTTGCTTCACCGGAACAAGGGGTCGTCCGTCCCGATGAATTCGTCTATGCGATGTCCCGGGCAGCACCCGAAGACACCGCCATCTTTCGGGGCACCGTCGACGATCACCGCGGCATGGGCCTTGAGGACGTGACCGTCATCGTCCAATGGGAGTCGGGCAACCAATGGGTCTTCGAGGAAACCCAAACCAATGCTCAGGGCGAATACCTGCTCGAGAACCTCACACCAGGATTGGTCCGTGTGGACCTCGTGTTTGAACGGGACAACCACACGGACGTGCTGTCCAACAGGGTGCTGCTTTCACCGCCTGCTTTGTTCGAACCCTATGGATTCACAACCGTCAATTTCGATTTCCCATCCCAGGCCGAATTTTCTGCCTCGCCCTGCAACAACGGAGCCGAAACGTGCGAACTCAGGACCATCGACAACACGCCTGAACAGATGGAACACCCATTGATGGATCCTGCCGCGGCAGGACTCTACGTCGTGATCGGGTTTGGCTTCATGGGCCTCGCGTTGATCAGCGGCGGCTTTTCCATCGCCTCCCTGCGGCTCGGGTCACTGCCCTTGCTTCGGGTTGCCTCGGTGCTGTCCTTGTTCACCATGGGGCACTTCTACAGTGCATGCATCCTTGGCTTAACGGCGGTCATTCTGACCTTCCTCGTGCCGCGACGTCTCGTGCCCGTCATGTCCTGAAGGCGTCGACACCCTCTCCCACGACCGTCAAACGGTTTGGCGCATGGGCCATCAGCCGCTCCAGCGCTGCACCGTCGCACCAAAGCAACAACTCGACGCCCTCCGTCACCTGGCGTCGCTCGAGCACCAAACCTGCTTGCCGAAGCGCGTCCTCGAGGGCGGCGATGGGCCGACCGTTGTCCTCTGGGTGGCCGATTCGTAGCACCCGTGCAGGCCCATGGAGGCGGGTCAAAATGGCGTCGCGTAAGGCGATCATCCCTTCGCCGGTGTGGGAGGACACGAAACTCGGGTTGAACAGACCGATTTCTTCGACCAGTTCCTCCACCCTCCGACGCTGTTCGTCGTCGATCAAGTCCACCTTCGTCAGGACGAGCATGACGTCAACATCGTCGTCCTCAAGCCGGTCTTGCACTTCCCGAACGGAGGTGCTCAGCCGACGGATCAATTCCTCGTTGCTGTCGCTGGCGTCCGCCATGAGCAAGAGCAAATCGCACTCCAACGCCTCGGCCAACGTGGCCCGAAAGGCTTCGAGCGTCTCGCTTGGCAAGGCGTCAATGAATCCAATGGTGTCCGCCAACAGAACACGCGGGCTCGCCTCCATCCGTCCGACGGTGGTCTCCAGCGTCGAAAACAACCGGTCCTCCACCAGCACAGATTTTCCAGAAAGGGCACGAAACAGGCTCGACTTCCCCGCATTGGTGTATCCGGCCAGGCCGACCGTTCGCGCGCCGCTCCTCGTCCGTTGCCTTCGCCGTTCGGACTGCGCCCGTGCGTGGCGCAGAAGCCGTCGTCGCAAGCCTTCGATCTCTCGTCCGAGGGTGACCAGCACTTCCGTGGCTCCCGTGGCACCCGCGCCACCGTATCCAGCCCGTTCGCCGGTGGTTTCCTGTGAAATCAGTTCGCGCAAGACGGTCCGGTCGGAACGAAGACGAGCGATGCGGACCTGTGTGCGTGCCTCGACGGATGCTGCGTGTGCCGTGAACAAGGCGAGCAGCAACCGTACGCGGTCCCAGACCTCGACGCCCAAGACGGTGGACGTGGCGACAAGTTGCCGTGGCGTCGCGTTGGTGTGAAGCAGCACCAGATCCGTCCCTTTCCAAGCATGCCCGTCTGGGGCGGTTCGGAGGAGGTCGGCGGCTTCGTCCAAACGGCCTCGGCCGAGGTACGTTCGCGGATCTTCACGACCGCGTTGTTTGACCACGTCCACAATGGTGATTCCCATGGTGGTTGCAAGGTCGGTGAATTCGGTCGTGTCCGCCTCACCACGCACCAACAGGACGGCTCGGCGGCCTGCGTGGTCGGTTCTGGCGGCACCAAGCAGCACGCCGCCTGCACCGGCCAACACGTCGCGCTCCGCCATGGCGATGAACTCCGCGCCTCTGCTATCATCCCGATGGCGACGCCGTCACCGTGATGAGCAAGAGGCCCCACGTCCCGTCATGGAGCCGGTGTCCATCGACCTCCGTCTCGATGGTCGCGCCTCCTTGCTTTCCATCGCCAAAGCGGTGGAGGGAGTCGAATCGAGCGTGGACGGAGAGGCCCTGGTCCTGCGCGTGTCCGCTCCGAGCCTCCGAGAAGCACAGGTGCTTCTCGACAGAGCGCTCGCGGCCCTAAACGAGGGCGAATCCTCGAGCGAAAGCCCGTGGCAGGATTGATGAGGGCGGGCTCAGACCGAACCGCGATGGACGGAGATGAAAGCGGCGGCCGAGCCCCCGTCGTCATTGTCCGACCGACCACCAACGTGACCAGCGGCGTAGCGGTCACGCAGAAACTTGTGCGCGCATCTGTGGCCTTCGGCGACCTCATTCGTGGCACGTACGGGCCAAACGGTTTGGACAAGATGCTGTACAAATCGAACGGCGAAACCGCGGTCACCAACGACGGCGCTCGAATCGTCGCGGATCTGTTGGTGAAGCACCCAGCTGCCAAAGCCTTCGTTTCCATGGCAGAAACCCAGGAGAATGCATGCGGCGATGGCGTCACGGGCTGCCTGATTTTCGCCTCTGAATTGATGCGGGAAGGCGGGCGGTTGCTCGAACGCAGCCTCCATCCTCTCACCTTGGTGGAAGGTTACCGTGAGGCCGCAGACATCACCCTCGCGATGGCTGAGGCACGAAGCTCCGATGCTTCGGGCGCCGATGCAGCACGATGGGCAGATGTCGCGATGACGGCCATGACCGGAACCAGTGCCGAGGCAGGAGGGGAACGTCTCGCCTCCCTCGTGGTCCAGGCTGCCATGCTCGTGCAACGAACCGCAGGCCAAGACCCGCTGTCCTACGAACGCATCCGGATGGCAAAGCGTGGGGCGGGCGAGCTTGGACAAAGCCGCCTCATCAGCGGCCTGATTTACGACCGACGCGTGGCGTTGGACCGCCAGGCACGGCTCCTAGAGAACGTCCAGGTGGCGGTTCTGACGTGCCCTCTGACCCTGCAAAAAGGTGTTCGAGAGGCCGAAATTGAAGTCAATGACGTCGATCAATTGGAGTCCTTCATGGCGGCAGAGGACGCCCTGCTCGACGCTCATGCGACGGCGGTGCTCGCTTCGGGCGCACGCTTGATCGTCTGCGCCAAAGAGGTCGAACAGCGGGTGCTGCATCGGCTCGTGGACGAGGGATGCGTCGTGCTTGCGGACGTGGACAAGGACGGCGCAGAAGACCTCGCTGAAGTCACTGGAGCCACGCTGTGCGAGCACCTCGACGATCTTGATGCCACGGCTCTTGGGCGCCTCGATCGTTTCTCGGTCGAGACCCTCGAAGGAGAAGAAGGGCGCCGCGAGCGGCTGATGTTTGAGCATGCAAACAGCAGGCTGGCCTGCATTGACGTTGCAGGAAGCGCGGGGACGGCCACCGAGGAAGTCATTCGCGGTCTCTTTGATGCTCTCCGGTCGGTCATTGGAGGCATGAGTTCAGGTCGTTTGCTTCTCGGAGGTGGAAGCCTTCACATCGCTGCTGCCATGGCCGTGCGGGAAGCCGCAGAAGCCGCTACTGGGCGACGCCGTTTGGCGATGGAAGCCTATGCTCGTGCCTTGGAGGCCGTACCAGGGGCGCTCATCGAAAACGCCGGCGGCAACCGACTGGACGTGCTCATGGACCTGCGGGCTGCACACCGCGCCGGCCAGATCGACCAAGGCGTCACCGCTGCAGGAGCCAACGGCATCATCACCCAAGCATGGGCCAACGCCGAGACCCTCGAACACGCCGTGGTCGTGTCGACGGAAGCCGTGTGTGGGTTGCTTCGTATCGATCAGGTGATTTCAGCTCGAGGCGATTGACGCCACGTTCATAACCGGTCCACCGGTGCTCAATCAAACGGGTCACGTCATGGAACAGGAGCCCGTACGACCACGCGCTCTTCTCAGCGTGTGGGACAAGCGCGACATCGTCCCATTTGCAGAAGGTCTCGCCGCGCTTGGGTTTGATTTGCTTTCCACCGGCGGCACCGCGCGTGTGCTCCGTGAGGCGGGCCTGCAGGTGCTGGACGTCTCGGAAGCGACCGGACATCCAGAAATTTTCGACGGCCGCGTGAAATCCCTCCATCCCGCCATCCATGGACCGCTTCTGGCTCGCCTTGAGCGCGAGGAAGACGCCACGCATCTCAGGGAGCTTGGTTACCCGCCCATTCAGGTGGTTGCGGTCAACCTCTACCCCTTCGCTGAAGCCGCCTCAAAGGATCCGCCCCTT
>MDSV01138266.1_pt1 | contig 12046 bp, 11 predicted proteins | sample 810851 | NCBI WGS metagenome assembly MDSV01 (sample SAMN05326640, study PRJNA326480) | marine metagenome | isolation source: seawater | place: Atlantic Ocean: North East | collected 2012 | reverse complement strand
TTCAGTCATAAAACTTTGGCAAAAGCGCATTAGCTCAGCATCTGATTTGCCTTTTGGGTTAAAATCAGCGCCTCCCTTTCCGCCTCCCATGGGAAGTGTAGTCAAGGCATTTTTAAATACTTGCTCAAAAGCCAAAAACTTTAATATGCTAAGATTAACCAACTCATGAAACCGCAAACCGCCTTTGTAAGGACCAATGGCTGAGTTCATTTCAATACGATACCCCCTGTTTACACGGATTTCTCCACTATCATCAATCCATGGCACACGAAACATAATCACACGTTCAGGTTCTGCCATGCGCATGAGGATGTTTTTTCCGTGATAAATATCATTTGCAACAATGTAGGGTATAACCGTTTGTGCTACTTCAGAAACGGCCTGCATAAACTCAGGCTCATTGGTATTGCGTTGGCTTACTTCTTGTAAAAAATTATTGATGATTTTTTGCATGGTCGTCGATTTGAAACCTAAATGTATGTATTATTTTATTTAACCCAAGGCTTGAGCTAAATCGGCAATCAAATCTTCGCTGTCTTCAATGCCAACACTAAGGCGAATAAGACCGTCGGTAACCCCTGTTTTTTCGCGTTTTTCTTTTGGAATAGAGGCGTGCGTCATGCTTGCTGGGTGTCCTGCTAAGCTTTCCACACCGCCCAAAGACTCTGCCAAAGTAAATACTTGAAACGACGACACGATAGCTACTGCTTTTTCAAGGCTATTTTCCTTATGTACAAAAGAAATCATGCCACCAAAATCATCCATTTGTGCTTTGGCAACTTCATGGTTAGGGTGATCTTTAAGCCCCGGCCAATACACTTTTGAAACCTCAGGATGACTTTCTAAAAACATCGCTACTTCCCGACCGTTTTCACAATGTCGCTGCATGCGTACATGAAGGGTTTTGATCCCTCGTAATACCAAAAATGCGTCCATTGGGCCTGGTACAGCGCCGCTGGCATTTTGAATAAATGCTAAACGGTCGGCCAAATCCGCATCATTGACAACCAATGCGCCCAAAACAACGTCGCTGTGTCCGCCCAGATATTTGGTAGCAGAGTGCATGACAATATCGGCACCTAATTCCAAAGGACGTTGTAAGTAGGGTGACGCAAAGGTGTTGTCAACTGCTAGTAAAAGCTTGTGTGCCTTAGCTAGTGCTGCCATGGCCTTAATATCAATGACTTGCATAAGTGGGTTAGTGGGCGTTTCTACCCATAGCAATTTGGTGTTTGCATTAATATGCTTTTCAACTACTTCCATATCGCCCATTGGAACAAAATGAAAAGTAATGCCGAAGGCAGCAAACATCTTATCAAAAATGCGATAGGTGCCACCATATAAGTCGTTTGTTGAAACGACCTCATCGCCAGGTTTTAAAAGTTTTATAACCGCGTCAATAGCAGCCATACCTGAAGCAAAAGCAAGCGCATGTGCACCTGACTCAATATTGGCCAATGAAGCCTCTAGCGCAGTCCGTGTTGGGTTGTGTGACCGGCTGTACTCATACCCTAAGTGTGTTCCCGGCTTTTCTTGCGCATAGGTAGATGTAAAATAAACAGGAGGCATAACGGAGCCATAGGCTTTGTCGGGCTGTTGGCCGCCGTGAATGGTTCGGGAGTTGAAGTGTAGTTTCTTTTTTGCCATATCTTGTTAAAAGTACAAATGTATTTAAGTTTGACTAAAGGGCATTTAATTATTCATTTATTTAATAGACATTTGTGTCATTATGAAAAACACCTTTCTTTATCTTTCTACTTGTTCTACCTGTGTGCGTATCATCAAATCTTTGGGCATAGAAGACGCGGATTTTTTACAAAACCTAAAAGAACAGATGGCAACTCCAGCGCAATTGGCCTTTTTACATAACTACACCAACAGTTATGAGCAGCTGATAAACAAGCGCGGGCGTGTCTATGCTCAAATGAAACGAGAGGGAACTGTGTTTTCAGAAGCGATATATAAAGCATTGCTTGAAAAAGAGTACAGCTGCCTTAAGCGACCCATCCTTATTTGGAACAACAGCGTGTTTTTGGGTAATTCGAAAGCTACCGTTGCGGAAATGAAAACTGCGATTGATGGATAAGCGAACGCTTGCGCTTCTGGCCGCTTTTGGGGCAACAACCATCTACGGACTAAGCCATACCATTGCCAAAGAGGTGATGCCCGCGTATATTCAAGGGTTTGGTTTTGTGCAAGTGCGTCTTCTTGGAGCAGCAATTTTGTTTTGGTTGGCAAGCCTGTTTATTCCACAACAAAAAATTGACCGTGCTGATTTTCCAAAGATGCTGCTTTGTGCGCTTTTTGGTATGGTCATAAACATGCTATGCTTTTTTAAGGGAATTGAGCTTTCAACGCCCATTAACAGTGCTGTGCTTATTACCATTACCCCCATACTGGTGTTTGTGTTTTCGGCAATTCTCATAAAAGAGCGACTTCTACTTCCAAGAGTCGTTGGAGTAATATTAGGCTTTGTCGGGGCTTTGGTTTTAATTGTTTTTGGCAATGAAATTCGTCAAGATGCCCCCAATATTCCTTTGGGAAATGCGCTTTTTGTAATTAACGCAACTTGTTTCGCATTGTATCTGGTTCTAGTAAAGTCTTTGTCCGCAAAGTACACGACCGTACATTTACTAAAGTGGTTGTTTTTGTTTGGTTTTATAATGGCACTGCCAATAAGCTATCCTGAATTTAGCCAAATTTCTTGGGCAACCTTGCCTTTTGAAGCCGTTTGGCGATTTGCGTTTGTAGTTGTAGGAACAACTTTTATGACTTACCTGCTCAATGTGTATGCGCTAAAGCGGCTAAAAGCAAGTACGGTTGGGGTGTTTACCTATTTGCAACCGTTGATTGGGATTGGATATGCAATTCTGGTGGGTGCAGATGCGCTAACAGCTTATAAGCTTGGCGCTGGTGGGGTAGTATTGCTTGGTGTTTATTTGGTGACCAAACGGTATCAAATAAAAAACTAATAGGCTTTTTCTTCTCCTCTGATGATGTTTATCACGGTTCGGATAATGATTTTTATATCAAGGGCAAAAGACCAGTTTCTGATGTAGAAAATGTCGTATTTGATACGATTTATAATATCTAGGTCTACTATAATTTCACCTCTAAACCCCCGCATTTGAGCCATCCCTGTTATCCCTGGCTTAACAGAATGGCGTAATTGAAAAGAATCCACTTGTTTTTCATAATAATCGTTGTGTATTACCATGTGAGGTCTAGGGCCAACTACTGACATGTCCCCCTTTAAAACATTAAAAAACTGGGGGAGCTCATCTATACTTGTTTTTCTTATAAAGCGTCCTATTCTAGTAATGCGTGAGTCGCGTCTCTGAGCTTGATTTTTATTGCTGTTAATTGTCATTGACCTAAATTTATAACAACGGAAGAGTTTGTTTCCAAGCCCATTTCTGTCCTGAATAAAGAAGATCGAGCCTTTTGACTCTAAGCGAATTAATAATCCAATAAGCGGAGCAAGCCATGATAAAATAAAAATGATAACAAAGCTGGAAAAAACGATATCAAATCCCCTTTTAATGGCGCTGTTAATTCCTTGAAGTAAGGGAGAAAATTGTGTTTTATAGACGGGTATGAAACCAAAATAATCTACTTGATCAGATTTTAAAACATCATCATGAGATGCAAAAGTAAATATTGATATTTGCAGCAGTGCAATCTGCTCCATAATCTTTTTATAAGTTTTTTCCGTTATGTTTTTTTGATGTGTGAATACTACTGAAACCTTTTTCTTCTTAAAAAAATCTTTGGTGATATTGGCATCTAGATCTAGATCTAAAATATTATATCCAATTTGTGGGTTGTTTTGAATGAATGAGGCTATTCCGTGTGTTTTATCGCCCAGTAAAATAACGTTGTCTTTAAATGATTGTTTATTTTTCCGCAACGATCTTATTAAAGAAAAAAAGAGAAACCGATACCCTAATTGGGTTATCAATATCAAGGCTAATAAAAGGACATCCTCAATTTTAGGGTTGCGAGAAAAAAGAGAAACCGATACTACTTCTGTAAATACAAAAAGTGTAATCAGATGACTTAATAAACGAAGTGTCAAACGAAGAAATCGGTCTGCTCGCCTTAAGATATAGATGGAAAAATATATTCCAAAAGCCAACCATATTAATATAAAAGCCGACAAACGAATTACAGAGAATCCTGTAATGCTGTGCAACAACAAAGCCAAGTCGCTGTTTAGCTTGTATGCCAAAAAAACAGCACTTCCAACATCAAGGAAAATTGTAGTTAGTAGAAAAAAAGCAAAGGTAAAACGTTTACTCATGCAAATAGGTTGGTAAAACGAGAACGGCTTTTAGGGTTTCTTATTGTAATTTATTAATTTTTAAAAGTCGTAAAATCTCTATGTTCTATTTTATTTAATTCTTCTGAGCTTAAAGACTTAAAGTAATCATAGGTGCGCCGCATCCCTTCCGCTCTACCCACTTTTGGCTCCCAGCCCAGGATTTCTTTAGCTTTGGTAATGTCAGGCTTTCGCTGTAGTGGGTCGTTTTTAGGTAATTCTTTGTACACTATTTTTTGATCTGTCCCTGTAAGGTTTATGATCTCTTTGGCAAAATCTAAAATGGTAATTTCGTCCGGGTTTCCAATATTTACTGGCAGGTGATAATCGCTCATTAAAAGTCGATAAATGCCTTCGATTTCGTCTTCCACAAAGCAAAAGGATCGGGTTTGTAAGCCATCGCCAAAAACGGTCAGGTCTTCTCCTCTCAAGGCTTGCCCCATAAAGGAAGGAATAACGCGACCGTCATTTAAGCGCATTCTGGGGCCATAGGTGTTAAAAATACGTACAATGCGCGTATCCACGCCGTGATAGCGGTGATACGCCATGGTAATGGACTCTAAGTAGCGTTTGGCTTCATCATATACGCCGCGAGGGCCAATGGTGTTCACATTGCCAAAATAGTCTTCGGTTTGTGGGTGAACGAGGGGGTCACCATAAATTTCGGAAGTAGAAGCCACTAAAATCCGTGCATTTTTGGCGCGTGCCAAGCCTAGTGCGTTGTGTGTGCCCAATGCGCCAACTTTTAGCGTTTGAATGGGAATTTTTAAATAGTCTATTGGGCTGGCAGGAGAAGCAAAATGAAGTATATAGTCTAAGTCCCCCGCAATGTCTATAAATTCACACACATCGTGATGAACAAAACGAAAGTTTGGGTTTTCTTCCAAATGCGCAAGGTTAGACATGGCACCTGTAATAAGGTTATCCATACCAATAACGACAATATCATTTGCCAACAGTTTATCGCATAAATGTGATCCTAGAAATCCTGCGGCGCCTGTTATTAGTGCTGTTTTCATCGACCAATGGAATAATAGGTGAGCCCTAGTGCTTTCATTTCAACTGGGCTGTAAATATTACGACCATCAAAAATAACGTGGTTTTTTAGGGCTGTTTTTAACCCTTCAAAATCTGGGTTTCTAAAAGCGTGCCACTCTGTGCAAATAAGTAAGGCATCTGCACCTTGAACAGCTTCTATCATGCTTGAGGCAAAGGCAATGCTATCGCCTAATTTCGCTTTTGCGTTATCCGTGGCTTCGGGGTCAAAAGCAATAACACTGGCGCCTGCACCAAGCAGCTTGTTAATCATATACAAGGCAGGTGCTTCACGAATATCATCTGTATTGGGTTTAAACGCCAAGCCCCAAAGGGCAATTTTCTTCCCCTTTAGATTCCCGTCAAAGTGCTGCTCCATTTTCGGGAACAAGATGGTTTTTTGTTTTTCATTTACTTCAATAACACTGTCCAAAATAGCGAAGTGATGTTCGGCGTTTTTTCCCGATTTATGCAATGCTTTTACATCTTTAGGAAAACAGGAGCCTCCGTAACCGATTCCAGGAAACAAAAACCGTTTGCCAATACGATCGTCAAGTCCCATACCCATACGCACATCGTCCACATTGGCACCCACCTTTTCGCAATAGTTAGCGATTTCGTTCATATAAGTGATTTTAGTAGCTAAAAACGCGTTGGCAGCATATTTGGTCAACTCTGCCGATTTGATGTCCATAAATACAATAGGATTGCCTGTCCGCACAAAGGTTTTATACAGCTTCTCCATGGCATTTTTAGCACGTTCAGATTCTACACCTACTACAATTCTGTCGGGTTTCATATAGTCTTCCACCGCAAACCCCTCTCGTAAAAATTCAGGGTTTGAGACCACGTCAAAAGGTACATCGGTTTTGGCTTTTAGCACCGCTTTTACGCGCTCCCCCGTGCCCACAGGAACAGTGCTCTTGCTCACCACAATTTTGTAGTCTTCCATCAACTCGCCAATTTGGTTGGTAACGCCTAGCACATAGGATAAATCAGCGGAGCCGTCTTCATCCCCCGGAGTAGGAAGGGCTAAAAAAATAATGTCGCCGTGTGCAACACCTTCCTCTATTTTGGTGGAAAAATGAAGTCTTCCTGATTTGATGTTTCGTTCAAAGTAGGTTTCCAAATGCGGCTCATATATAGGCACTTCGCCGTTTTGCATTTTTTCCACTTTATCTTTATCAATGTCAATGCACAGTACATCATTCCCCGCCTCTGCCAAACAGGTTCCAGTAACAAGGCCTACATAGCCGGTGCCTACTACGGTTATTTTCATTTTGTGATATTCTTGTAAATTTTGGTTAATTTTTGAATATATGTTTCTATTTGATGTCGCTTAAGGTACTCTTTATGGGCATTAGCTTCAAACTGTTTTCGTTTAGTGTCATCTTTTAACAAAAGAGAAATCTTATTAATCATTTCTTTTTTGCTTTTAACCAAAAATCCTGAAAAATTATCTTGAATTAAATCTTTGTTTCCATCACAGTTTGTCAAAACCATTGCTTTTTGTAAATATAAGGCTTCGATTACAGCATATGGCATGCCTTCATAAATTGATGTAGAAACATAAAGTTTTGAAAATTTTAAAATCGTCATCGCTTCAACTCTGGTTATCCAAGGTATGATAGTAACTCTATCTGTAATCTTTTTTGTAGCTATAATTTCCTTTACTTTAACGAGTTCTGGACTATATTCGCCGGCACCAACTATATAAAGGTGTAGCTTATGAAATCGTTTAGACAACTCCTCAAAAACATTTAAGAGCATCTCTGTGTTTTTTTGATATGACGGTCTGCCTAAAGAACATATGTATTCTTTGTGATTTACTTTAGATGAGTTCGTTGTGTTTGTTTGAATAGGATTTATTGCATTGTCAAGAACCACAGTTTGATTGTTTTCATATCCAACTTCATCAATTGCTCTGTCCTTTTCAGATTCTGATGTTGCAAGCAACAAAACATGTCTAAACCTCAAGATTTTTTCAATAAATAAAAAAAATTGTTTTTTAAATTGTTTACGAGCACTTAAATATGAAAAAGCATGTGGGGTGTAAAGCAGTGGCTTTTTAAAAAATATATTTGCAATCCTTCCAATGACACCTGCTTTTGCGCTGTGCACGTGAACAGCATCAGGTTTTTCTAAATATAATATTTTGATTAATAATAAAACAGAAATAATATCTCTTATTGGGCTAATTTCTCTTACTATTGGCAAATAATATGTTTTAATATGATTATTTGTGTTGTCTTTAATAAAATTTTTATTCTTGAGGTTTTGACAAGCGACAATCAAATTAATAGAAGAATTATCAATGTTTTTTGCGATCTGTCTAACACATGTTTCTACCCCTCCTACTAAGTGGACGACATGCAAAACTTTAATTTTCTTTTCCATGACAACCAAAAAATAATGATGTCCAAAAAAGGGAAAAAACAATCCCATCGTATCTAATCATGAAATCGTCTACCATATTGACAGAAAAAAATAATAAAACAAAATATATAGCATATGAAACTCTTGATTTGATTGTAATTAAAAAAATTGATGTAATGTATACAATAATACACGCCAAGCCTAACACGCCAAATTTAAGATAAAAATCCAAAAATTGATTATGCACCTTAAATTTGTGTTTAAATAAAAAGTTTTGGCTGTTTTTTTGATAATTGCTAAAAAGTGATACATAAGCGTCTGAGGCGCCATGCCCTCTAAGTGGTTTCTTATTTGCGAGTTCTATTGTTTGTTGCCAGACTGTTAACCTAGTCACTAAAGAGCCATAAACTTCTCCTTCTGGATCTGAAATTTCATCTAATTTACCAATATTATTCAGCTGATTGAAAGTTCTATTTTGGGTTTTATAAATTAAATGGGGGAATGTTGAAAAAAAAACAACAACAACAACGACAATAGCTATTGTTTTTTTTAAATCAAGGAAACGCATTTTAATAATTGAATATGTTAAGGCATACGCAAAAAATAGAAAAACGGACAACCTTGTATTTATTAACAATAATGCGCATAATGAAAGTAAAAACAACAGCAATTTAAATGCAGCTAAATTTCTATTTTGCATTCCATAATTTAACAATTGGTGGTAATTAATAGCTGCTAAGAGCGAAATGTGCATGTTCAGTGCTGGGGCGTGTGAGCCAAAAAACTCTGCAATTGAATAGCCCATTCTCCACGCTTCTTTTCCTTCAAGAAAAAGCAACATATTATCTAAATGAATTATAAAATATGCTGTAATGCCTACGGATAGTATAATTGCAAAATATATTGAATAATAAAAAATTACTTTTCGGTAGGATTGCATCTGACCTGATAAAAGTATAGGTACAATTAAACATGGTAAATATTTTTCTGTTTCTTTAATTCCCATTATAACAGATTCATTGTTCCACAAAAAAAGAATATGGATTAACAATGGTGTCATTAATGCCAAAAAAAAGGTGTGTTTTATGTTTTTAATATTGATTTCCTTTCGAAGAATAAAGGCAATAAAAAGTCCTATAAGAAAAATTGTTGAAAATTCTCTAAAACAAATTGTTGCAGCAAAAAAACCTAATAGGCTTTCCGTGGAAAAAATATTAAAAAAAAACTGTTTTACTTTATTAATATCTTGATCTATTATAGAATATTGCTTCATAAATTAACGGTAAAATTCCTAGTTTATGGCGAATTGAAGAGCCCAAGTCTGGTTCAAAAATCCCCTGAATGGCTAAATAACTAATTAAAAAATAAAAAATCCATTTTTGTTTCGTCCTACGCTTGAATTTAATTTCTTTAGAAAAGTTTATTAGCAGTGCTGTAATTAGTGAGAATTGCCAAAAAACAAAAAGTAATGATTGAGGCTTGTTGTAAAATTTAAGGCCTTCGACAGGAAAATTAACAGAAAAATATCCGTAAAATATACTTGTGGATTCCCCCAATAAGGAGTCTGGTTTAACTGGCGATACTATTGCGGTTTGTGCATTTGACTCATTAATTCTTTGTTCGTTTAACTTTTCCCTTGCTGAGTAAGACATGTATTCTCCTTTCACTAGTCCATATGAAAAAGAAATGAAAATACATATTAAAATAGAAGTTAAAAATATATTCACAAGTTTAAACCTTGTTTTAAGTTTTGAGACCGCACTAACAGCTATTGCAACAGGTGGTATTAGCACATAGTAGATTCTATAAAAGTATCCAAAAAGAAAAAAAAGCGTAATTAGAAAAGCAAGTTTTTTTAAAGAGACAACCTCTTTTTCTTTGAGAATCTTAACTATTATGTAGATGAAAATTAAATTTAAAAACTCTTTTGTTGGTATAGACAAATAAACAGGCATTATAAAAATTAATGCGGCCACAACAAAATTGCTCAAAAAAAAACGATGGAAGTTTTTTGGTATTCCTAATCTCCGAACTAATATTGATATAATTATTATTTGAATAAGAGCAATTATGTTGTAGTTAAGTTTGCCTAAGCCAGTGTAGTGATAAAAAGACATAATGATGCCGTAACTGTCCAATCGCCCCTTTTCATTATGTGGGTCTTCAATAATTAAGACCGCATCAGAAATATACTTTTCAGGCAATACATTTGGTGCAAAAAAAGAAGCTACTAAAACAATAATTATTAGTAAATAAAATGTAAGCACCTCCTTCTTTAATTTCATTCTTAACTGTTTAATTACTTTTTTATATCCCCTGTTCAATAGAACGCCTAATCACTTATGTATATTTTTCTTAAACGTGAAACATAGCTTCTAATATGGTATTTTTCTTTAAATGTCTCATGGCCATTTTCTCCCAAAGCTATTCGCTTTTTTTCATTGTCAATTAGGTCTGATATTCTAGCTGCTAATTGATGATGGTTTTGTTTTTCAAATAAAACCCCATTATGATTGTGCTGTATTAATTCCGCAGGTCCCTCAATATCACTTGCAATTACTGGTAATTTAGCTCTAAAAGCCTCCAATATAACAATTCCAAAACCTTCCCAAATTGAGGGTAAAATAAAAATGTCGGAAGCTGTATAAAACATCTGTGTTTCTTGATGAGATCCGACAAATTTTACTACGTTCTGAATTTTTAGCCCTATAGTTAATTCTTTTAACCGTTTTTTATATGATCCATCGCCAACTATTGTCAATTTTAATTTCTTATTTAAACTTTGGTTTTGAAGAAGATGTAATGCTTGCAAAAGTGTACTAATAGATTTTTGCTTTTCTAACCTTCCAACAAATAAAAGATTAATGGTGTTAGGATTAGATCTTTTAATCCCTTGAACTTTTATTGGTGGAATGGCGTTATTTAGTAAAAAAGAATGCTCTTTTTTTTGTTTAAGTTTTGACACGACGTGTCCATAGACACATTTTGATATGCAGATTACATTAATTTTTTTTAACAAAAAAAGCGTTCGGTACACTTTAAATAACAATGTATCAATCCAGTTTTTTTTAAAGTATATATTGTGCATTGTACAAAATAACTTTGCTTTTGTTGTGCTTGAGGCTATCCCTCCTAAGATGTCTGCATGACTTAAGTGTGTGTGGATAATGTCCGGTTTTAATTTTTTAAATTGTCTATTTAATTTGAAAATTGTAAAAATTGACAGCGATATATTTGTGACATTTACCCGTTTATCCAGCAGGTTAATTAAGTCATCAATTGGCTTTAAATAAAAAAGATAAACTGTATCTGTTTTAACCTGTTCATTTATAACATTTAATAATAATTTTTCAGCACCTCCAATTCCGAAAGACGTTATAATATGAACTATTTTCATTATTCTTCTCTGTGTGTTTTTCGTTTTTTAAAATTTTTAATTACTTTTCTTTTGCTCAAAAAACTTTAATCATGTCATTAGATAAAAGCCGGCTAAGCTTAAATACTGTTTTTTTGTCATAACGGACTCTTAGTCAACTAACCTTCTCTTTATTTTTCTAAACACTGGATGTAGGAAAACAAGTTTATCCGTGATGATGTGGCTTGATTGCCAATATATCGTATTGTATAGTTTCTTTTGACATTGACTTATTATAATTTCTCCAATCCTCTTTTGAGGTTTCATTACAACCAACGCTAAACCTCCCCACATTTGTCTATAAAGCTTGCCCGGATTAAAAACGCCACTTATAAAGTCTACTTCAACACAATGGACATAAGGTGAATCTTTATAACTAGCTCTTAAAATCCCTTTCCTACAAGAAGGATTAAAACTATCGTGAAAAAAAATAAATATTGGTTTTATTGGTTGAATAGATAAAAAAGCTTCAATATCACGCTGTACTCCTTTAGGAGTGTGCTCTCCATCAATCAATATAAACTCTAACTCTTCATTGTTGTCTTCTATTTTTTGTAGAATTTTAGGTATCACGTTAGAGGATTTGCCGATAAAAAACTCCACATTGTCAAACTTATGGCCTAGGCTTTTTTGGACGTTTGGGTCAATATCTACAGTATAAACTTTTTGTGAAAACTTACTTAACACTTGTAAGCTCCCCCCTTTAAAACAGCCTATTTCAATTGATACTTTAGGTTTTATCTTTTCAAGAAGCTTTATAAACGCATAACGTTCATTTCTGCTCATGTGCCACTCTAGTGGATAGTCATTTTCTAAAAAATTAGGCTCTGATATATTTTGCTTTTTTTGCATTTTATGCCTTTTCGGGTTTTAGTTTGTTTAAAATTCTTGATGTTTGA
>MDSV01000854.1_pt1 | contig 12046 bp, 15 predicted proteins | sample 810851 | NCBI WGS metagenome assembly MDSV01 (sample SAMN05326640, study PRJNA326480) | marine metagenome | isolation source: seawater | place: Atlantic Ocean: North East | collected 2012 | reverse complement strand
GTCCCACGGGGAATCGAACCCCGATTAGATGATTGAAAACCATCTGTCCTAACCGTTAGACGATGGGACCTATTAAATTATCTTTGTATTTATTATATATTTAACATTGTTTCAATGATCAAAGGTGCAGAAAATATAAAAAATGAAATTCAAGCAATTATAGATATCTATAAAGCTAGAGATTTATTAAAAGCTGAATTATTTTGCAAAAAGCTTCTTGCAAAACATCCAAAAACTGCTTTTTTATTCAATCTTTTGGGATTGATATTATCAGAACAAGAAAAATACGAAGAAGCAATCAAAACTTATACTGAGGGAATTAAAGCAGATCCAAAATTTGCAATGATATATAACAACTTAGGACTTTTATATTTTAATTATAAATCAGATAAAGATAAAGCTGAAAAGTTCTTCAAAAAATCTATATCTATAGATTCTAATATTGCTGAACCACTTAATAATCTAGGAACTTTATATAATTCCTTGGACAGGTTTATGGAGGCAATAGATTGTTATGAAAAAGCAATAAAAATTAATCCAAATTTTGTCCAACCGCATCATAATATTGGAAATACTTATACTACCCTTGGTAAATTTAAAGAAGCAAAAAAACATTTTGAAGAATCATTAAAATTGGATCCGAGTTATTCAAATTCACATAGATCATTAAGTAGATTAAATAAATACAAAAACATTCAAGATGTTCACTTTAAAAAGATGATAAAAGTATATGATAAAATAAGTGATAAAGATTTAGAAAATAAATCAAACATGTCATTTGCTTTAGGCAAAGCCTATGAAGATATTAAGGAATTTGACAAATCTTATTCATATTATAATAAGGCGAATTTACTTTACAGAAAAAAAATTAATTTTTCAGTAGATGAAGAAAAATCTAAGTTTAAAAAATTAAAAAAAGTTTTTAATAAAAGTTTTCTTGAAAAATATGAAAATAATAATGGCAACAAATATTCTCCTATATTCATTTTAGGCATGCCTAGATCTGGAACAACGTTAATTGAGCAAATATTATCAAATCATCCAAAAGTTTTTGGCGCTGATGAAGTTGAATTTATTCCTGATCTTTATATCGAAAATCTTGGAAAAGAGTCCTCTTCTGAATATTTAAATAAAATTAAAAATTTGAATAAAGATAAATTTAAAATAATTGGGGAGAGTTACGAAAATAAAATGAACAAATATTCAAATAATTCAGAAAGATCTACAGATAAACTGCCAGCAAATTTTTTATTTATAGGATTTATTAAGTTAATTTTACCAAATGCAAAAGTTGTGCATTGTTATAGAAATTCAAAAGATAACTGCTTATCTTTATTTAAAAATCATTTTCCTGGTACAAAATTAAGTTTTGCTTATGATATGAAAGATATTATTGAATATTATAATCTTTACGCTGATTTGATGAATTACTGGAATAATTTATTACCTAATTTTATTTTAAATCTTAGTTATGAAAAATTAATTTTAGATAGTGAACACGAAATTAAAAATTTATTAAATTTCTGTGACTTAGATTGGTCTTCCAAGTGTATAGATTTTTATAATAATAAAAAACCAATTAAAACCGCAAGTGATACTCAGGCTAGAAGTAAAATTTATAATAGCTCAGTAAATTCTTGGAAGAATTATAAAAATTATTTAAACAAACATTTTAATAAATTGGTTAGTTAAAAGAAATATCTTCAATTACAAACTCTATATCTTTTTGACCTTTCCATTCATTTAGTTTCATTTTACCAGCGATATTTATGTTCTTTTTATTTTTATTTATTAGAGCAGATTCTAAAGGACTGTTTATTGCATTCCACGCCATACTTTTAAATTTTGAACCATCTTTTCCAATTAAAATGGATTTTATATGATTATTTCCGATTATAGTAGAAGATATAACTTTGATATCTTCTATTACAAATTTTGGTTCATTGTTTCCAGATCCAAACGGTCCCAAACAATTAATTTCATCAAAAAATTTTTCGTTTAATGCGCTTGGTGCAATAATTGAGTCTAAATACACGTTTGCGTTTTTTGAATGATCATAATTTAATTTTAGGAAGTTCTTAATAAGAAAATCTCTAAAAAAGGGAATTTTTTCTTTTTTTATGACAAATCCTCCAGCCATTTTATGTCCACCACCCTTCTCAAGAATTTTCGATTGAACAGCTTTTATGATATTGCTTCCTATATCAAAACCTACAATTGATCTAGCTGAACCTTTTCCTAACTCATTATTTAAAGAAATCAATATTACTGGTTTATTGTATTTTTCTTTAACCCTTGATGCTACTATTCCTATTATACCTTCATGCCAATCATCACCAGCTAAAACAAACACAGGATGATTGTGATAATTCTTTAACTCAGTATTAATTTTTTCGGTTAACAAGAATTCAATGCTTTGTCTTTCCTTATTTGATTTATCTAAATCCTTAGCAATTTTATATGTTTCCTGGGGGTCATCGGATATTAAAAGATGTGCTCCATGTGATGATTTACCAACTCTTCCGCCAGCATTTATTCTAGGTCCAAGTTTAAACCCTAAATCAAATGTTGTTGGCTGAGATTCAATTTTGCAAAGATCGTATAAGGTTTTTAAACCTAAATTTGATCTATTTTTTATTATCTTAAGACCTTGTTTCACGAGAGCTCTATTTAATCCTACTAAAGGAACAACATCACATACAGTACCCAAAGAAACTAAATCTAAAAAATTTAGAATATTAGGTTCATCAATATTGTTTTTACTAAACCAATTCTCATCCCTTAACTTTTTATTTAAAGCTACCAAGAAAACAAAACAAACTCCAGTAGCACACAGATAGTTAAGTTTAGAAGATTCATCAAATCTATTTGGGTTAACTATTGCGCATGCTTCAGGTAGATTAATATCCGATTGGTGATGATCTAAAACAATCACATCAACATTTTTTTTCTGTGCAAATTCAATAGGTTTAAAAGATAAAGTTCCACAATCGACTGTAAAAATAATTTTTGAATCAAGATCTATGAGTTTTTTAAAACCTTTTTCGCTTGGACCGTATCCCTCGGCACGTCTATCGGGGATATAAGTATGAATTTTCTGTTTTATTAATAAAAAATAACGTGAAAGAATTGCGGTAGATGAAGCTCCGTCAACATCATAATCACCAAATATTCCTATTGATTCTTTTTTTTTAAGACCTTCAAAAATTCTATCAATGGCTTTTTTCATATCCTTTAAATCGAGAGGATTTGGAAGAAGATTTTTAACTTTTGGATCAAGGAAAAGATTTATATCATCAATATTATTTTTTCTTATAGCTAAAAGTTTTGCAACAATTTCACTTAATGAGTAATTTTCTGAAAACTTCTGAACATCTGAAGTATCAAATTTTTTAAATAGCCATTTTTTTCCAGTTAACGAGGATAAATTCATTTATTAATTTGATTTTTTATTACTTTATTTATTTTGCTACTTTTATGAAGAACTAATGTCTCAGATTTAAATGTGTCACCTGTAATTTTAATTCCTTTAACAAAATCGCCATCTGTCACACCTGTAGCACAAAAAATAACATCTCCTTTAACCATATCTTCTATGTTATATTTTTTTTTTAAATCTTTTATTCCTAAATCTTTAGCTCTTTTTTCTTCTGTAGCATTTTGGAAAACTAATCTTGTTTGCATTTGACACCCCATGCAACTCAGAGCAGATGCAGCCAAAACACCCTCTGGACCACCGCCAATACCAATATACATATCTATATTAAATTTTGGATAACCTACAGAAATTACCCCAGAAACATCTCCGTCACTTATAAATCTGATTTTTACACCTAAAGAATTAAGAGATTTTACTATTTTATCATGCCTAGGTCTTTTTAATACACAAACAGACAATTTGTTAGGGGTAGTATTTTTTGATTCAGCTAACAAATCAATATTTTTTTTTACAGAATTATCAAGGCTTAATAAATTTTTAGGTAGATGGGGACCTATAGCAATTTTTTCCATGTAAACATCTGGTGAACGAAGCAGCTTACCTTTTCGTGCAACAGATAAAACTGATAACGCATTTGGTAGGTTTTTTGCAGTAAAATTTGTTCCTTCCAAAGGGTCGACAGCTATATCAAACTCTTCACCATTTTGGGTACCAACAGCTTCATCTACGTAAAGCATTGGTGCCTCGTCTAATTCGCCCTCACCTATGACTATTTTACCTTTCATGTTAATAGAATTTAATTGTTTTCTCATTTCATCGACAGCAGCTTGGTCTGCTGCCTCTTTATTATTTTTACCTTTGTGTAAAGAAGCTCCATAAGCGCCTTTTTCTGTTGCTTTAACAAAAGAGTTTATAAACTTTTCAGAAATGTTCATTTATACTTTTTCTATTCTTATAAATGTAGGTTTTTTTAAAACAAACTTATTCTTAAACAAATTTGAAAGCAAAGCCTTATAATTTTTTTCAATATTCTCATGAGTAATAATTATAATAGAAGCTTTTTTACTTTTTTTATTTGGTTTTTGAATTAGATTTTTTATTGAAATTTTATTTTTTGCAAAAATTTTTGTAATAGACGATAATACTCCAGGTTGATCTTTAACCTCTATCCGTAAATAAGAAGAACATAAAATTTTTAAGACATTAAATTTAGATATTTTTTTTCTTAACTTAGATGCAATTCCAAAAGGATAGTTAATTTCACCTTTTAGTACAGAACATAAGTCAGAAATCAAAGCAGATGAAGTTGGACCTGGCCCAGCTCCCTCACCCTGCAAAACAGATTTACCTATTGGAAGTCCATCAACGACAACAGCATTAAGTACACCGTCTATTTTAGCAATATATGAATTTTTTAATATTAAACATGGATGCACTCTTTCTATTAACTTTTTATTTTTTATCTCAGAAATTGATAACAGTTTTATTTTATAACCTAGATTTTTTGCATACAACACATCTGTTAAATTTATATTTTGAATTCCTTCGGTCAAAATATTATTTTTGGATATAGTTATGTTGAAAGCTATAGAAGATAATATTTTTAATTTAGCTGCCGAGTCACTTCCATTGAGATCTGAAACAGGATTAGATTCAGCAAATCCTAGTTTTTTTGCCTTTTCAAGAATTTCTGAAAAATTTTGATTCTTCTTTTCCATAGACGATAGAATATAATTTGTTGTTCCATTCAGTATTCCGTATATTTTATTAATTTTATTAGCAATTAAACCTTCTTTGATAGATCTTATTATGGGAACTCCTCCAGCAACAGACGCCTCATACTCGAGATTTACGTTATTTTTTTCAGCTAAATGGGCAAGTTCATCACCATGCTTTGCCATCAAAGCTTTATTTGCTGTAATTACATGAATTTTATTTTTTAATGCGGCAAAAACTATTTTTTTAGCAGCTCCATCTGCTCCACCTATTAATTCTACTAAAATATTAATATCTTTTTTTAAAAATAAATGTTTATAACTTTTAATCCATTTTGATTTTGGTATCTGAACTTTTCTTTTTTTATTTAAATTTTTAGCTGTAATATACTTAACGTAAGGCATGCTACCGGTTTTAGATAAAATGCTTAATTTATTTTTTTCTAGAATTTTATAAAAATTGCTACCAATATTACCAAATCCAGCTATAGCAATATTAATTTTTTTAATTTTCATAATCAGTTTGGTATATCATTAATATCAGGATATGGTCTAAGACTATTTTTTTCATTAATCTTTTTGACTAAATCACTAAATTTATTTAATTTAAAATCAACATTTTTTACATTTTTACTAAGTTTTAAACTTTTTTCTTGATTGATCTTTTCTTTTTTAACAACTTTTTTCTTAGTAATGTTTTTAATATTTTTTTTCAAATTTTTTTCTTCTAGTTCAATTTCTTTTGCTAATTTTTTTTCCTCTTTAATTCGTTTCTTTTCATTCAATTTAGCTTGTTTTTCTAATCTTTTTTCTTCTTTTATTCTTATTTTCTCTTCAAGTTTTGCTTGCTTCTCCAACCTTTTATCCTCCTGAATTTTTTTTTTTTCGTTTAGTTTAATTTGTTTAGTTTTTTCTCTTTCTTTTTTAATTCTATTTTTTTCCTTAACTTGCGCTTGTTTTAATAATTTTTCAATTTCAGATTTATTTTTATAATCTTTTTTTTTTTATATCTTTTTTTTCTACAATCATAGTTTTTTTAAAGTAGGCTTGTTTTTCTTTTTTATTTATACAAGGGTGATCTCCACACCAATAAACGCCGCTATTGCTTGTGCAGTTCAGTGCTAAAAAAAAAATTAATAAAAATAAATAATTCTTCATTTTAAGCCCATTGTTTCTTTAAACTTGTACGCAACATTCATATTTTGAATAGCTTGACCCGAACCACCTTTGATTAAATTATCAATTGTGGAGATTATAATTACTTTATTTTTTTCTCTATTTTGACAAACGGAAATCCTACAAAAATTTGTATTCATAACATCACCAGTTCCTATTGGTGAGTTGAATTTTGCTATTTTAATAAAATAATTTTTTTTATGATATTTTTTTAAAAAATTATAAATTTTTTTACTAGTATATTTGCTTTTAGCATCAAGGTATATCGTAGATATTATTCCTCTAAACATTGGAATTAAATGTGGGGTAAATGAGACCTTAATTTTATTTTTTGAAATTTTTGATAGCTCCTGATCTATTTCACCCATATGTCTATGAAAACCTACCGCATAAGAAGAAACTGAATTAAATAGATTTTTGAACTTAAATTTTTTTTTAATTTTTTTGCCTGCTCCGGAGTACCCAGATTTAGAATCAATAATTATATTTGATGTTTTTATCATTCTTTTTTTTATTAATGGTATCAGGGGAATTAATATTGATGTTGGATAGCAACCTGGGCATGAAATTATCTTATATTTATTTAAACTATTCTTTGAAAATTCTGTAATAGCATAAATAGATTTATTGATAAGATTTTTACATTTATGATTTAAACCATACCACTTCTTATAAAGTTTATAACTTTCTAATCTAAAATCTGCAGATAGATCAATTAATTTTATATTTGATGGCAAAGATTTAGCTATTTTTTGAGCTTCTCCATTTGGCAATGCAGTAAACAAAATATCTACATGATTCCAATTAATTTTTTCAAATTTAGAAATTTTAGGTAATTTTTTTTTTTTTATTCTTTTATCAAAAAAATTAATATTTTTTCCAATCGATTTTACAGCACACAAATATACTATTTTTACCCTGGGATGATTTGATAGCATTTTAATCAATTCAAGACCTATATATCCAGTGGCACCAACAATAGCGATTTTTAATGAATCTTTCATTTCTACATTTTATATCAGCAATTAGACTTAAGAGGAATTCTAAATAAGATTTATCTTTTAGAAAATTGAAAGCTTCTTCTAGCTTTTCTATGACCGTATTTTTTACGTTCAACAGATCTGGAGTCTCTGGTAGTAAGTTTTTCTTTTTTTAATGTAGGTTTAAGATCAGGTTCGTACTCTACAATAGCACGAGTTAACCCGTGTGATATTGCTCCAGCTTGACCCGATAAACCTCCACCTTTTACTGTACATCTCACATCATATTCGTTTTCACGATTTACAATAGTTAAAGGTCTCAATATAGCAATTTGTAAAATAATTTTTTTGAAATAATCATTCATTTTTTTTCCATTTATATGGAAATTTCCTGATCCTTTTTTTAACCAAACTCTAGCAATAGATTTTTTTCTTCGACCAGTAGCGTATTTAGAATCTTTAAAATTTAATTTAATTTTTTTCTTTTCCGGAGAAGAATTTAATTGTGATTCCATACTAATTTATTGAAATTTTATTTTTTGAATTCATTTTAGCAAAATCTATAATTTTAGGTTTTTGCATTTCATGAGGATGAGAAGAACCTTTATATATTTTCAGTTTGGAAAGCTGTTTTTTTGCTAAAGGACCTCCCGGCAACATTCTCTTAACAGCCAACTTCAATATATCTTCTGGTTTTTTTTTCATTAATATTGCTGGAGAAGTAGTTTTTATACCACCGGGGTGACCAGTATGTCTGTAATATTTTTTATTATCAATTTTTTTACCTGTAAATTTAATTTTTTCTATATTAGTCACGACAACAAAATCTCCGTGATCCATACTTGGAGTGTATTGATTTTTATTTTTACCTCTCAAAACTTTAGATATATATGCAGCTAATCTACCGACGATTGCATTTTCTGCATCGATCAATATCCAATTGTTTTTAATCTCATCTTTTTTAAGAAAATCAGTCATTGTAATTCGCGCATAAATACTTGTATTTAAGGATAAAGTCAAATTTTTTGCTCATAAAAAGCTTTACTTAAACCTTATTTGATAAGAAAATATAAGTAGTAAATAATTTCAAGGAGGACATATGGCAAAAGATATAAAGAATCCAGAGACAATAGCTTTACATGGTGGCGAATATAGAAATGATCCAGCAACTACGGCTGTGGCAGTTCCTATATACAGAACTACTTCATATCAATTTAAAGATACTAATACAGCAGCAAATTTGTTTGCTTTAAAAGAATTTGGAAATATATATACGCGAATAATGAATCCAACAAATGACGTGCTTGAAAAAAGAGTAGCAGCGTTAGAAGGAGGCTTGGCATGTGTGACGGTAGGATCAGGACAGGCAGCATCTACTTTTGCTATTACAAACGTTTGTCAAGCTGGTGATAATTTTATTAGTTCTACAGATCTTTATGGTGGAACAGTAAATTTATTTACACACACTTTAAAAAAACTTGGTATAGAAGTTAGATACGCAGATCCATCAGATCCAAAAAATTTTGAAAAATTGATTGATGATAAAACTAGATGTATTTATGCTGAAACATTGCCAAATCCATATCTTCGAGTTTTTCCGATTAAGGAAGTTGCTGATATAGGAAGAAAATATAACGTTCCTTTAATTATGGATAACACTTCATCGCCTATAATATGTAAACCTATTGAGCACGGAGCAGCTGTCGTTATACATTCTTTAACTAAATTTATTGGAGGTCACGGTACTGTTATTGGAGGATGTTTAGTTGACGGAGGAAATTTTGATTGGACAAATGATCCAAAAAGGCAACCACTATTTAATGAACCTGATGCAAGTTATGGAGGAGCAGTTTGGGGTAAAGTTGTTCCTGAACTTACAGGTGCAAACGTTGCTTATGCTGTAAGAGCCAGAGTCGTTTTATTAAGAGATTTGGGTTCAGCATTAGCTCCAGACAATGCATTCGGAATTATTCAAGGTTTGGAAACAGTATCTTTACGAATGATACAACATTGTTCAAATGCAGAAAAAGCAGTTGAATTTTTAAAGCAACACAAAAATGTGCAAAGGGTTATATACCCCACTCTTCACGAAGGTGAAATAGCTAATAGAGCAAAAAAATATTTTAAAGGTGGAAACGGTGGTTTAGTTGGTATTGAAGTTAAAGGTGGTGTTGAATCAGGTAAAAAATTTATAGAATCATTAAAAATGTTTTACCATGTAGCTAATATTGGTGATGCGAGAAGTTTAGCTATTCATCCAGCTACAACAACACATAGTCAATTAACCACAGAGGAATTGTTAGCTGCAGGAGTCACACCAGGATACGTGAGGCTGTCTATAGGTATTGAACACCCTGATGATATAATTGCTGATCTAAAACAAGCTTTAGATGCCGCTGGAAAAACAAAATTAAGAGCTGTTAGTTAATTTTAGAATTTTTAAACAAAAGAATTACTACAGAACTGATTAAAAATATTGATCCGAGTTGGTGCATCGAAGCTATTAATATATTTACATTGCTTACTAAAGTTAAAATTCCAAGTAAAATTTGAATTAAAAGAAAAGAGAATATTACTATAGTCGTTTTTCTTAGGTAAGCTAGATCTTTATCTTTATATATTTTTATTCCAATTAAAATAAATAAAAAGAATATAAAGTAAGCCATGTTTCTATGTATAAATTGTACAATTGATGGAGTTTCAAAACTATTTAGTGTAAGCAAGTCTTTATAATTAACGTCATCTGGAAAATATTGTTGATTCATTAGAGGCCACGATTGATATATTTGACCCGCATCTAAACCTGATACGAACGCTCCAATAGTAATTTGCAAAAGTAAGCAAAAAATAAAAAAAAATAATATATGAGACGGCATTGTTTTATTAATATTTTTTAAAAATAAACCTTTATATTGCAGGTAATTCCAAAGGACTAAAATAAAAATAATAAATGCCATTATAAGATGTAATGCTAATCTATAGTGACTAACGTCAGTTCTAACGGTTAGACCACTTTGAACCATGTACCAACCTATAACTCCTTGGAGCATTATTAAAAACAATATTAGGTATAGAGAAAAAAGATTTTTTTTGAGAATATACTTTTTGTAAGTAAAAAAGATTAGTGGCATCAAGTAAAATAGCCCAATAAGACGTCCCAGTAATCTATGAGCATATTCCCACCAATAAATAAATTTAAATTCTTCTAAAGTCATAGTTGAATTTTGTAAATAGAATTCTGGTATTTGTTTGTATAATAAGAAAGATTGTTCCCATTGATTTAAGTTTAGAGGAGGTAAAATTCCAGAAAACAAATCCCATTTTGTAATTGATAAACCAGAATCAGTCAAACGAGTAAGTCCACCAACAACAATCATCAACCCAACTAAAAAAGTTATTAACAAAAGCCACCAAGCTACATAATTATTTTTATTTTCAACAATCATAAAATTAATATACATTTCCTATTATTTTAAAAAAATGTTTATTTGTCGCTAAATGAATAATAAAAATTTAAACAAAGTAAGAAAACAAATAGATTTACTAGATGTAAGATTGCTTAATCTTATAAAAATTAGAACACAATTAGTTAAAAAAGTCATTAAAATTAAAAGATTTAAAAAGCAAATAGTTGATAAAAAAAGAATTAAAAATGTCTTACGTAATATTAAAAAAAGATCTATTAAAAAGAATATTGATCCAAAAATTACATATAGAATCTGGTCTTCAATGATAAAAGGTTACATTGAATACGAAAGAAGAATATTTAAAAAAAAATAATTATTTACTATGTGGTGGTAGTTTTTTTTCAACAAAAACTTCATGCTTACGTGTTGCGGGATTATACTTTTTAGCTTTAAGTTTTACTTTAGCTTTTTCTCCAGCTGAAGGTTTTTTTACATAATAAAAGAATGGGCTGTCAGGTTTACTTTCTGGAACCAATCTTACTTTTATTGAAGTTTTTTTAGCCATTTTTCAATTTTTTTAATTCATTAATAATTTTTATAATATTTTTTACTTTGCTCTTTATCAAACTTGTATTTTTTAAATTGGCTGTATATTTACCTAAATTTAATCTATCGTCAATAGAATCAACATCTTTATTACTCAGCAATTTTTTGACTCCATTTATTGTTAAACCTTTTTCTTTTAATAGAAATTTAATATAACTTATCATCTTTATATCTTTGTATGAATAATAACGTCTTTTGCCAGCTTTAATACTGGGTTTAATTTCTTTGAATTGAGTTTCCCAATATCTAATAGTATGTGTTTGCAAATGACCAGTTTTTTCATCTATAAGTTTTAGTTCTTTAGCTACTTCTCCAATTGTTTTATAAGCCGATTCAGTTTTCTCTTTATTGATCATAATTTATTAATTTTCTTTTTAATGAATGATGATGCTTTAAATTTTACGACTTTTCTAGATAAAATTTTAGCTTCAATTTTTGTTTTAGGATTTCGTCCTACTCTTTCTTTTTTATTCATCGTTTTAAATGTTCCAAAAGAAGAAATTTTAACTTTATTTGATTTTGTTAATTCAGACATTATGTTTTCGAAAAAATCATCAACAAGGTTAGATGAAAAATTTTTAGAAAATCCAACTTTTTGATTTATTTTGTTAGCCAAATCTTTTTTGGTGAAGTTTTTTTTAAACATGAAACCAAATTATTACTGGTTTAATTAAGCGTCAACTGTAATTAAGTTATGTTCTATCTTTTTAATTAAGTCACCTT
>MDSV01031632.1_pt1 | contig 12047 bp, 11 predicted proteins | sample 810851 | NCBI WGS metagenome assembly MDSV01 (sample SAMN05326640, study PRJNA326480) | marine metagenome | isolation source: seawater | place: Atlantic Ocean: North East | collected 2012 | reverse complement strand
TAGCACAACGAAAGTTAACGAAAGCAGAATGGGAAGGCATAGAAATTCCTATTCACAGCGAAGAACAGAAAATTACACGTATGCTTAAAAATGGATTTATTAATACCTCTATTCTAGTAAATCATATGTTATCGCTTTATGGTTCTATGAAAATAGATAGTTCCCCGGAAATGACACACCATTTATATGAAAAATATTTTGCTAATCGTATTGAAAAAATGAATAAAAAATATGCATTAGGATTTATTCAAGAAAAAACAAAACAAGGTAAAATTAAAAAAAAAGATATTATACGTATCGATAATTTTAATAAATGTATAGAAAATGAAAAACAAAATATTTATGAATACATTTTATTAGATCTAATAGAATCATTGGTTAAAAATGAAAACAGGAAAAATGATAAGTTTGTATTTCATTATTACACTATACACAATATGAATAAACTAAATATACATAATGTTAATGATGAATTTAAAAAACTTATCGTATTTGTTTTGAAAAAATACCGAGAAAAAATCAATATACCTCATCTACTTAAACATTCCAGTGAAGTCATTGAACATAACAATTTTCTTTGGAAATTTGCAAATATCGGATTATATGCACATCAAAAAGATATTTTTACTACATTTAAAAATCCTGAACCAAAACTAGTTTTATACATAGCACCTACAGCAACAGGAAAAACACTTACTCCTATTGGATTAGCAGAAAAATACCGTGTTATATTTGTATGTGCTGCTAGACATGTTGGTTTAGCTTTGGCAAAATATGCCATTTCGTCGCAAAGAAAAATAGCCCTTGCGTTTAATTGCGATTCTGCTGAAGATATACGTTTACATTATGCCGCAGCAAAAGATTTTGTACGCAATAAGCGAACAGGGGGGATTAGAAAAGTAGATAATAGTAATGGAGAAAACGTTGAAATTATTATTTCAGATATTAAATCCTATTTATCAGCTATGTATTATATGCTCGCGTTTAATAAAAAACAAAATATAATATTGTTTTGGGATGAACCCACTATAACCATGGATTATGAAAGCCATTCATTTCACGATATTATAAAAAAAAACTGGAATGATAATCTTATCCCTAATATAGTTTTATCTTCTGCTACATTACCAAAAGATTATGAAATAAACGAAACTATTGGTGATTACCGTGGAAAGTTTGGTGGTAAAGTTATTCCTATTATTAGTCATGATTGTAAAAAAACTATTCCTATTATACAATCAGATTGTAGTATTTATTTACCTCATAAATCATTTCAAGATTATAAAGAGATTATTAAATGCGCTATTTATTTGGAAAATAATAAAACATTACTAAGATATTTAGATCTTAGTGAAATTATCCGTTTTGTAGAATACGTTTCTGAAAATAAATTTATTAAAAGACAGCAATTATATATTGAAAATTATTTCCCATCCATTGATAATTTAAACATGTATGAAATAAAGCAATATTACGTACTAATATTACAAAATATTAAACCGGACAAATGGAGTATAATATTTGATTATTTTAATACAAATATTTATATTCCTCATGAAACTAATATTCATATTGTATCAAAAGATGCTCATACATTAACAGATGGACCCACTATCTTTATTGCAAATGATATTGAAAAAATAGCTAAATTTTGTTTGAAAGAAGCAAATATTCCAGAATCAACACTTCAAAATCTTATGAAACAAATCGAAGTAAATAGTTCGATATCAAATAAAATTCATAAATTAGAACGTGATTATGAAGATCTTGATAATAAAGAAAATGAAAAAGATAAAGAAAGGGAAAATTCTGGTAAAAAAGTGAGCCCTGAAATGAAACAACTAAAAATAGTTATGGATGGTTTAATACAACAAATTAAGCCAATATTCTTAGATAATAGTTATATTCCAAACAGAAAAGCACATCTCGATAAATGGGCATCAGATAAAAATCATGATAATACTTTTACATGTGATATAAGCGAAGATACCGTAATTAGAATAGCACAACTTACTGATATTAATTCTATATGGAAAGTTTTACTAATTATGGGTATTGGTGTTTTCACAGAACATCCAAGTATCACATATACGGAAATTATGAAAGAATTAGCAGACTCTCAAAAATTATTTATGATCATTGCTTCATCTGATTATATATATGGCACTAATTATCAATTCTCTCATGGATATATTTCAAAAGATCTATCTGATATGACCCAAGAAAAAACCATTCAAGCTATGGGGAGAATTGGTAGAAATAAAATGCAACATAAATATTCTATTCGTTTCAGAAATGATGAAATTATTAAAACCCTCTTTCTAGCTCAACATAATAGACCTGAAGTTAAAAATATGAATTTGTTATTTTGTTCTTAAATATAATAAATATACGTTTAAAAGTATTTAAGAAAAGAAGTCGATAATAAAATAGATGAATAAAGGATATAATACACAAAATGATTTATTGATGAATAACTTATTGTTATTTTATAAAAATGAAACTAATTTACAAACTATGTTAAGTATTATTAATGGAGAGTCTAAAATATCATTAAGAATAGTAGATTGGTTTGCCACAAATTATGCTAAAAAATATTTTACTGTATATCCAATTCAAAAATTAAAGGAAACCTTACGGTTTAAGGTATATAATGACTACAAACTTAAACTTAAAGCATATTCAAAACGTAGATTTGACCCTTTTTGCAGATGGGAAAGAATAAATATTCCTTATAAAAATAACACTTTTATTCAAACTACCATCGGTCAATTAAATTTTTTTAAATGGGCATTGGAAAATAATGTTATCGATTATATAGAAGAAAATTATGCGCAAATCGAACAGGATATGAATAAAAGAAACAGTACCTCAAAAAGAAATAATGCTTCCACGTCAGGAAATACTACCACTAAAACTAGGAAAAAAAGAGAAGAATTGTCGGTATCAGCCGTTAAAAGTATTAAAAAAGAAGAAGTAGAAATTATTGTTCGGTTTGATTAAAATACTGTTATATATTATATTTTATTTATATAATATATAATGTCAAATACTTATAAGGTTAAGCGTTGTAATTTAACTACTGGAGAAACTACACTTGTAACAATTACTAGAACTTGGCAAAGATTTAATCCTCCAAATCCTTATACAAATTCCACACATACGACAGAAGATTTAAATATGCGTAGAAAAGCTGAAATATTACAATATAAAAACAAACAATCGGGCACTAATAACTCATCCACTAAAAATATGATATTTTCTAGAATTGTTAACACTGGACGATTTAATAACCGTGCTACAAATAGAATCTGTGAAAATATAAAAAAACCATCTTCTGCATCAAATGTTCCTGGAAAATTACCTTTATTTTTTAATTCTTCCATTCCATTGACAAGATATGGAGCACCTTTAAGAGGATATCTATAATTTATTTGTCTCCATCAAAATTTTTAATGAATTCTAAATCATCTGTGAATTTATCAAATAATTCTTTATCATCATCAAAATTATATACATGCTTTTCGCGATCCCCCCATTTAGGATAATCAGTGTAATCCTTGTTTAAAAACTTATTGATCTTTGCTCTTCCTGAATCTGTAAAAAATTCCTGAAATGTTAAAAACATTACATTATCCTTTTTTGCTACAGCCGTCCAACTTTTAAACTGCTTTATCATTAAACTTAACAAATTTTCATCCGACAATTTACCTGGATTACCATTAGATAATTTTATTTGATTGTCTTTCCAACATACAGTTCGCCGCCTTCGTTGAGAACAAAATGCATCTCGCGCGTCTTTATTATACATATAAATAATCGGTATATCTAGATCTACTGGCTCGGGACAATGACAAAGTAGTTTTTGCCAACAACGAGGCCTTGTTTTTAATCCTTTTTTTTGTAAAAATTCTACTAAAGTATTTGAACCAGACCCACCAAAACTAACCACAGCTACCTCTAATTTTTCTCTTTTAGCTACATTAGGTAAATCCTCTAACTTATAAATAGGCATCTATATATTAGACATTTTAATTTTCTTATAATTTTTAACTTATTTTCTACCAGTCTTCATGTTTTCAGGAATCCCATTTTTACCTTTTACTAAAGGCCTATTTTCCGCAGGAACTATATTTTCACCTTTTACTAATCTTTCTCTCGCTTCCCATAATTCTTTATACATTAATTCTGTATGATTGTAATATTCTTCTAAAAATTCCGCGATAAATTCTGCGTAATTTTTAGCATTCTTATAATTATCTCTCCAGCGTCTCGTAACAAAATCATATGCTGGTGCTTGGAATTGTTCTATCCAATGTATTAAACGGTCTATTATTCTTGGCATTGTTTCTATTCCAACATTATTTACTATAATATCGTCCTTTATTAAGTTATGTATTAATTTTTTATTGGGAACAAACTTACATAACCCATCTACTAATTCTTGTATTATAACTGTAATATGTTCTACATCAGGAGGATCCTTAGATAAATCTTCCTTTATTTTAGAAAAAAAAGCTTTTTTATATTGCGTCTCTAATTGGATTTTTAAGTTTTCCATTTATTTAATAAATATTTATTTTTTAATATTATTTATAACAGTAAATACTTTATAACAGTAAATACTTTATAACAGTAAATACTTTATATATACCTTAAATCTCTTCATCTATCTAGATTCCTATTATAATACTTATAATGTATTTACAGTTTTTTTCACATCACTTGAAATATTTCCGCACAGCTTTATTATGATAATTATAATTATTGCAATAACACTATATTGCAGATAAATAGTTACTTCTACCATTTTGAACAGCAAAGTATTTGATAGCTTATCTTGAACACAACTATTCCAAAATTCAATTGAACCCCAAGCGCAAAGAGACACCATAATAATGAATGATATTATAGAACCAATAATTGTTCCACCCGTATCATTATCTTTTGTGCCCTTTTTTGCCCTATCTAAAACTACAATATTAATAATAAGAACAGTCAATAAATAACTCCATAAATTACTGTTACTACATCTGTTTTGAACGGTTTTATTGCTAATTTCTGTTAAACTTATAATTGAAAATACGTAATAAGACGTACTAGCTGCAATAATTGCAATTATTAAAATACATAAAATACACCCTGATGATATTTCAAGACATTTAAATAAATTTGATTTTGTAGGATTTTCTTTAGTTTTTATTACATTTGTATTAGAAACTTGTGGTACAATACCTTCTTCAATTGTCACGATATTTCTGTTTGTTTCAATACTTGTAACAAGGTTGTTATTATTGATATCCATTGTGATTAATGTATTTTAATGACTACTTTACAAGATCAATTTTTTTGTTTATATTTAAAAATAAAATACTTAATGTTATTCAATGGGAAACAAAGTATCTATTAAAAAAATGAATTTTGAGGATATTCAAGAAATTATTAGTAAAAAATATGATTGTTTATTAATAAATACCTTACCTATTTATAATCAAGAATGTTTAATTTCTAATTCACTTCGCGCAGATTTAGAAGAAAGTATTATTAATACACTTTTATATAAAAATAAAAAAAAGAAAATAATCATATATGGAAAAAATTGTAATGATTTAACTGTATACGAAAAATATCAACAATTAAATGATTTGGGTTTTCAAAATATTTATATATATCCAGGAGGATTATTTGAATGGTGCTTGTTACAAGATATATATGGAACAGAAATGTTTATGACCACTTCAAAAATTAATGATATATTAAAATTTAAACCACCCTCCTTGATTAATAAAAATGTTAATAATTATATTTTAACAAAATAAAAATTGAACCTATACATAGTTAAATAAATAAAGTCAATCATCATGACCCAAAATGTTTCGCAAGAAAACTCATTATCCAGTCCTACTAGTGTTATGTCTTCAATAAACATTAAATTTGGAGATATAATAAATTTGGAAAATTTTAACATTATTACACAACAAGGTTTTCTGTATCTCAAGAACCGAGAAAATAACCCCTATACATCTATCAATGCCGGAATAGCACTTTCTGAATTTATCAGCTATAATGAAGATAATATCGACAGACTTATCCAACTGTTTTGTTTAGCTCTAACTTTACTATGTCAGACTAAAAATAAACTAGAAAATATGCAAACAAATGATGGTAGAACTGTATATGACGCTATTATAGAACAAACTTTTAACACACTAGATGAAAAATTAGAACTTACTACTCAATCTTCATAGTCATCACGATTTGAAAGTATTTCTTTAACATATGTCTCATAAGGATAATTTCTATAATAATTAAACATTCTTTTTTCACTTTCGTCTCTAGAAAATGTGGTCAAGAAACTTGAAATATCTTTTATCCATTTTCTTACTACTATACTATTCTTAAAAATATCATCGTCACCGTTTAATTTTATAAACATGTTCTTTGAACTTTTTAACCACTTCTCGTGGTATTTAGCACATTTTAATAAATAACACGTTTCTACATCTTCTCCCCGACGATTTCTTGCTAATATTCTTCTATAGCATATGTAAGGATCCGTATGCAAATAAATTATGCCAGATACAGGTAATTCATCTATAAAATGATTGAAACATTCTAAATATATTTTATACTCTATTTCTGTTATATTATCTTCATCATACATCATTTTACAAAATACTTCTCTATCTGACATTATACTTCGCTCAGTTATTATTATTACATTGGGATTTTCTTTTATTATTTTTTTTATTTGCTGATATCTTGTAATTAATGCTAGTATTTGAAAAGAAAAAGAATATTCCTTTTTATCTTTGTAAAATTTTGTTATTATATCTTCATTTGATTTCTCATCCGTTATGTTCGTCCAAATATTTACAGGCTCTTCTAAAATTACTAAATCTCCTTTATAATGACATTTTAACAACTCTATCAATGTTGATTTTCCAGAACCAATATTACCATCTACGCTTATAATTATCGGTGACATAATTAATCTATATTTATATTATAGATTAATTATTAATACATTATTATATAATATATTAAAAATGGTTAAAATTTCATTATTAATATTATATATGAGCGATGAATGCCAAGAACTGAAAAATATTAAATATCAAACTATGCTACTTACAGGTAATGATAAAATTAAAGAACCTAATGAAACCATTAAAACTGATGGTATACATAATTTCTTAGAAAATGAAAGTAATATTAATAAAAAAGAATCTTGGAATAAATTAAATAAAACCACTAAAATAAAACTTTTGTTTGAATATGCTGAAATACTCGCAAAAGAATTATCCTTATCTAATATTGAAACTAAAACATTAAAAACATATTTAAAAATCTGCTTAGATAGAAAACAATTGTTACATGTTAAAGATCTTGTTTATGATAAGGAAGTACAGAAAATTACCTCTATACCTAATTTACAATTTAAAGATAAAAAATTTACTTTAAAAAGAAGCGAAAGAAGAGTGTCTACTTTAAAAGCATTGGGTCCTCAAAAAAAAATAAAAAAAAAGATTAAAAATTCTGAAAATTCATAAAGAGTAAATAATATATAAAATTGATATATATATATATCTATATATATACATACATATGACATCGTCTAATATCCAAATAGAAGATCTCAAGAAAGTAATTAATAATTTAAATAATACTCTTTTATCTGTAAAAGAATATTATATGTTAGGTGATACGTTACAAGAATTATTAGACGAAGCTATTAAAAAAGATATATTGTCTCTTTCGGATCCATATTTTATAGATGGAGTTACTAATAATATTAGAGAACTTGCATTAATACAGTTTGATTTTATTGATCCTGATATACTATCTTACACTATAGATATTCTACTGGATAAAATTATGAAAATTTATTATACGCGTATTATGCCTAGACGCTCTTACAAAAAAACTTTTATTCGTAAATCTCCCAATTTACCTGATATGGATAAAAAAATACAACATATTAGAGATAAACCGCAACCAGAACAACGTACAAAACCATGGTACGAATTTAGACATAATCTTATTACTGCTAGCAGTGCCTGGAAAGCTCTTGATTCTAACTCTGCAGTAAATAGTATTATATATGAAAAATGTAAACCATATGATGATACAAAATATGATAATGTTAATATGAATACACCTTTTCACTGGGGTACTAAATATGAACCAATATCCGTTCTTCTATATGAATACATATATAAAACAAAAATAGATGATTTTGGATGTATCCGACATGATAAATATCATTTTCTAGGTGCTTCTCCTGACGGAATTAATACCGATAAAACATCCCAATTATATGGAAGAATGCTTGAAATTAAAAATATTGTTAATCGAGAAATTAATGGTATACCTAAATCTGAATATTGGATACAAATGCAACTTCAAATGGAAGTATGTAACTTAAATGAATGCGACTTTCTTGAAACAAAGTTCTTAGAATATGAAAATTATAAAGAATTTATTTGTGATGGAACTTTCACTAAAACGGCGGATGGAAAACAAAAAGGAATATTTGTTTTGTTTTTTGAAAACGGTAAACCGCATTATGAATACCCTCCAGTTAATATTGAATTAGCTGAATTTGAAACATGGGAAAAAGATATATTGGAAAAAAACACACATCTACAATGGGTTAAAAATATTTACTGGAAACTTGAAATATTAAGTTGTGTTTTAGTTTTAAGAAATAAATTATGGTTTAAAGCCGCTATTAAAAAACTAGACACTGTATGGAATGTTATAGAACACGAGCGTATAACCGGTTACGAACATAGGGCCCCAAAAAAACGAAAGAAATCTTTTGATGAAAAAGAAAAAAAACAAAATAAATGCTTACTTACTATGCATAATAATCAAGTTGTTGTAAATACAATTAATATTAAAACAACCCCCTTAAATTTATAGTTTTAAATATATTTAATATAAGAATACTTAAATTATTTATTTGTAACTATTTAAAATTTATAATGTATTATAAATATTATGCAATCGGATGAAATGCAAGTCATTAAAAGAAATAAAACATACGAGGATATATCGTTTGACAAAATTTTGAAAAGAATAAAAACTTTAGGAAAAGAACACGATGTTTCTATTAACTATTCCGCCCTTTGTTTAAAAGTAATCGATCAATTATACGATAAAATAGAAACCACCAAAATAGACGAATTGGCCGCACAACAGTGTGCTTCTATGATTACAGTTCATTATGATTATGGAAAATTAGGCGGATATATCTCTATTTCTAATCATCAAAAAAATACTTGTGCGAATAAATTAACTGATGGAAACTTATTTAGAATAGTTATGACCGATTTGTATGAAAATAAAGATTGTCACGGTAAACATGTCCCTTTAATCACTAAATCCCTTTTAGATGTTGTTACTAAATATGAAAACAAAATTTGCGACGCGATTGATTATAAACGTGACTATCTTATAGATTATTTTGGATTTAAAACTCTTGAGCGAGCATATCTAATGCGTATTAACGGTAAATGTGTTGAAAGACCACAAGATATGTGGATGCGTGTTTCATTAGGTATTCACGGCAATGACGTTGAACGAGCTTTGGAAACATATCACCTAATGTCCACACTTCAGTTCACTCATGCTACCCCTACTCTTTTTAATGCTGGTACTCCGCGACCACAATTAAGCTCGTGCTTTTTACTTTCCATGACCGACGATAGTATTAATGGTATTTTTGATACACTTAAGGAATGTGCACAAATATCTAAATGGGCTGGAGGTATTGGACTGCACGTACACAATATTAGGGCAAAAGGTACGCAAATCAGAGGAACCAATGGAACTAGTAACGGATTAGTTCCCATGTTAAAAGTATTTAACGACACTGCTAGATATGTAGATCAAGGCGGAGGCAAAAGAAATGGTAGCTTTGCTATTTATTTAGAACCTATCCATCCTGACATTGAAGAGTTTTTGGAATTGAAAAAAAATCATGGCGACGAAGAATCTAAGGCACGTGACCTTTTTTATGCTTTATGGATTCCCGACTTATTTATGAAAAAAATAGAAAAAAACGAACAGTGGTGCCTTTTTTGTCCGGATCAATGCCCCGGATTTAGTGACCTTGTAGGAGACAAATACGAGGAATTATACAATAAATATGAAGCTGAAGAAAAATACGTACGAAAAGTATCCGCAAGAGAATTGTGGTTTAAAATATTAGATAGTCAAATGGAAACAGGAACTCCATATCTATTGTATAAAGATGCATGCAATCTTAAATCAAATCAGCAAAATCTAGGGGTAATTAAATCCAGTAATCTTTGCACGGAAATCGTCGAATATTCTTCCCCAGAAGAATCCGCTGTATGTAATCTTGCCAGTGTCGCCTTGAGTAAATTTGTAGATAGTAATCACGAGTTTAACTATGAAAAACTACATGATGTTGTTAAAATTATCACAAGAAATCTAAATAAAATTATTGATGTTAATTATTATCCTACTGATAAAACAAAGCGCTCGAATTTTCTTCATCGTCCTATTGGTATAGGCGTACAAGGATTGGCAGATGCTCTTATTTTAATGAATGTATCTTATTCTAGTGAAAAAGCTAGAACGATTAACAGCTTTATTTTTGAAACTATTTATCATGCTAGCATAGAAGCTTCAAATGAAATAGCCATAGAACGAATGAAAGCTATGAAAGCATTAAAACATGAACTTAAAAAAGAAACTATATATTTTACTTCCAACTCTCCTGATGAAACTAATATAAAAATTAGTAGCCATCATCTACATAACGAAACTCAACGTGAAGGCCTTAATAATATGATTGAAAGATATAACCCCATATATAGTGAATTAAAATCTATTAAAAACCCAAATTATATTGGTTGTTATAGTTCATTTGAAAATTCTCCTGCTAGTAAAGGTGAATTACAGTTTGATTTATGGAAGGTAAAACCTAGTGATAGGTATGATTGGGATAAACTAAAAGATTCTATTAAGGAATACGGTTTAAGAAATTCATTATGTGTTGCTCCGATGCCTACTGCAAGCACAAGTCAAATTCTGGGAAACAATGAATGTATTGAGCCATTTACAAGTAATATTTACACGCGACGAACTTTAGCCGGTGAATTTATTGTTATTAATAAATACCTAATGAAAGATTTGACCGATCTAGGTTTATGGTCTGAGGATGTTAAAAATAATATTATTGCGAATAAAGGGAGCGTACAATATATCAATGGTTTACCGGATGATTTAAAGGAAAAATACAAGATTGTTTGGGAAATACCGATGAAGCATCTTATTAATATGGCGGCAGATCGTGGGGCTTACATTTGCCAAAGCCAGAGTTTAAATCTTTGGTTGGAAGAGCCGAATTATAAGAATTTGACGGCGATGCACTTTTATTCTTGGAAAGCGGGATTGAAAACGGGTATTTATTATTTACGCCGCAAACCTCGACATCAACCGCAGCAATTTACTATAAAACCTAAAGAAGAAGGCAAAGAAACCGATGAAGAATGCCTTATGTGCGGAAGTTAAACAATTCATTATTTATAATAATTATTAAATAATGAATAAATTATAATTCTTCATCATTTTAACATACACTTTTTATCATTTCTATTAAATGTTCTATTGGCTCAAATAATATAGACACTCCAATTTTTTCTGTATCATCACTCTTTGTCTCTTCAACCCCGGATCCAATATTCTTCTCAACTTTTAATTCTAGTTCATAACAACAGTTAAGATTTTTCTCAATACTTTCTAGAATAACAAATAATATTTCTACTTGACTTTCCAATTGACTTTCCAATTGTTTTTCTTTTTCTTCTGGCGTAGGGTAAATATTCTCAGTCTCATCCTTTGGTAATACAACAGAATACTGTGTTGGACAATATAAATGTAGAGTACCAAATACTTTTAGTATGTTTTTATTTAAAGCTTTACCGCTTATCCAACCTAAACTTCCTCCATCTCTAGACGTATCTGCCTTACTATAAACTAAAGCTGCTTTTTTAAAACTTTCTTTCTCT
>MDSV01029177.1_pt1 | contig 12047 bp, 13 predicted proteins | sample 810851 | NCBI WGS metagenome assembly MDSV01 (sample SAMN05326640, study PRJNA326480) | marine metagenome | isolation source: seawater | place: Atlantic Ocean: North East | collected 2012 | reverse complement strand
TATTGTATGATTAAATTTTAATTTGATTCTTGTATAGTTCTACTAATTTTACCTAAAGTCTTTATTAATGTACTATTATAAGGATTAGATGATGTACCACTGTCTAAATTTAAAGTTAAATTAAATCCTAATATAATCCATTTACCCGATGGTTTTACACTATTTTGTAAATAAATTTCTTTACCAAAAGGATTAAAGTGAGATCCTTGACCAGGAACCAAATATTTTTTTGGATGATATGTTCTTAAATTACCACTCATCATAATAAAATCATTAGATATGTTATTATCAACATTAGCACCATCGTCATTATATGATTCAGATCCCATAATTTCTTCTAATGAATTAATAACATGAGCATTTTCTAATACTAATCTTTGTTTATTTCCACCTTTATATAAATTTAATCTTGTATTATTATTAAATGAATCAAATTCAGCATATTTTTCAAATCTACTTTCTTTATTATAATTTTTACTTGTTGATAAAATAAAAGAACAATCATTAGTATAACTAGGTTCATTTGATCCAGAGTTTTCATTTTCTAGGAAATTTAATTTCCATACAGTTGGTTGTAATAATCTATTAGCTTTCTTAGTATCAATAGATGTATCAATATTTTCCATAACATTATATAATTCTTTCAAAGCTTCACTTTGATCTTTACTTGTATTTTTTAGAATATGTTCTTTTAATTTTAAATATTTTTCTTCTGTATCACTATATTTACCTTCACATTGTGATAATAAATCTTGATAATTTTTAATAGCCATATTATTCTCCATACAATTAGTTAGTCTAATAGATTTTTCACTAGACATATCGCTTCTGTATTCAGGTAAAATTTTATTATTCATAAATGGAAACATAATATCTAATTTAGTTGTTAAACTATTTTGACCTTTTTCAATACCAAAAAAATCATAATTTAATGTTTGTACATCTGATAAATTATCAACATACATTAAAATTGCTGAATTGTATTTTTTAGATTGGAAACCTTCTAAATAATTACATAAATCTAGAATATTTCCTGTTGTTTCATCTTTTAAGTAATATGGATATGATAAAGAAGATTGATTTTTAATTTTCATATCATATGATGTTTTACATTCTGAGAATGGAGAATATGAAGTTAATTTTTGTCCATTTTTACTCCCTATTGGAATATAACATGTTTTATTAATATCATTAGGACATACTTTATATTTATCACCATCTCCATAAGATTTTTCTGTAACAGTTCCTCTTTTAGCACAACCTGTTCCATATGCATTAAATTGATATTCTTCTTTTCCTGATGTAAAATCATCTTCATCATCTGGTGTTGGTAGCCCACCAGTTGGAATATAACATTTTTCTAATTCTCCTTTTGTATAATTAGAAAATTCTGTATTAACACATACATCTGGTATTAATCTAACTGAATTTTTAAAATTAGGTACGGGAATATTATATGAAGTTCTTAATAAATATTGTGCTGATGGGCCAAATTTATATGTAATATCTTTTTCTAATAATGCTGGTCCTTGTGAAGCACCAGTATCATCTAATTGATCTAATTTAATAGTTCCATCATCTTCAATATATCCATAAAAATTATTTATAGCAGATTCATCTAAATCTATACCAAAAATTTGAAAATTTCCACTACCGTCATCGTTAGAACTACAATAAACATGTTTTAGATAAAATAAAGTTTCATCTTGATTTAATTCACCTTTAGCAATTATTGTACCAGGTAAGCATTGTTTTAAATCATTATCTTTTATTTTATATGGGTCTGGATTACTTCCTGTAATAACATAATTAACTTTATTAATAATAAATAATAAATCTTTGTTAATGTGTAAAAATGTAATATAACATAATTCGTTACTACTATTTTTAAATGTATAAGATCCATTCCAATTACTTGGTAAATATTTTATATCATTTGCTGTATATCTTAGTTCATTTGTTTTAAAATCTTTAGTTAAATCTGAATCGTCATCAGATTGATAATAACTAGACAAGGAATTTCTAGTTTTAAAACTTTCTAAAGTTTTATTTTCAAAATAATTAATATAAATTAAATAGGCTAATAAAGCAAATATAATTATTATCAATAATGACTTCATATCTAACAATTTTATATCCATATATTAAATAAAGAAATAAAAATTTTATAATAAAAAAAATTAAAGATTAAATCCTTCAGGAATAATTTCGTTTTTTTCTTTATCATCTCCTGTTTTATAAATTGACCAAGGTTTATTTACATCCAAAGGACATGGTTCAGAATTTTTATCATTTTTTTTCGTATTAATTAAATTATTTAAAGTTTGTGGTATTTTATTAACTTCAGGTTGAGCACATGGTAATAAATTATTATCACTTCCACATTTTTTATCATAATTATAAGTATCATCACACCATTCTTTTTTATCATATACCCAATCAGAATTATTATGAATTCTTGATGCTTTTTTATAATAATTATCTTCACATTTATTTAAATCATTATCATCATGGTTTTTATTAGATTTTTCTTTATTATTTTTAAATTTATCAACACCTACTTTTTCTCCATTTATATAGATATTTACAGGAGAAACTCCTATACCAATTCCAGGATTGAATTGATTATTATTACCAGAAATTGCTTTATTAAATAAATTTTGTTGTAATAATTTATTTTTAACTATTTTTTCCTTATCAATACTATTATCTTCTTCTTCATTTTTTAATTCTTCATCTTTTAATTCTTCGTCTTTTAATTCTTTAAAAGTTTCTTCTTCTAATTCTTCTTCTTCAATAGCATTTCTAATATATTCTTCTTGATTTTCAATTTCCTCCATTTGATTTACTTCTTCCATTTCTTGATTATTTTCTTCTTGAAAATCTTCTTCATTTTTTAATTCATCATTTATTTTATTATTTAATTTATCATTTAATTCATTATCTATTTCAATACTTTCTTCATTATTAAAAGATTCTATTGTATTTTTTGGACCTAAACAATGTAAAATTACATATGATATTAGAAATAAAATTACAGAGTAAAATAGAAATTTCAAATTTATTTTTTGTAGATAATAATATGATATTGAAAATCCTATAATTAATGAAATTAATATATTCAAGTATAACTGATTCACCATATATATATGAAATATATTATTTCAAATTTTAATTTAAATTATTATAAATATTTATATATTAATAATTTATGGATAAAAGAAAAAAAAACTATTATAATGATATTTATGGAAATGATGATTTTGTGATTGAGTTAAAAAAAAAAGATTTTAATATAAAAAATAATAAATTAAAAATTAAAAATAAAGATTTTAATGATAATAAATCTTTAATAATTTTCTATGCGCCATGGTGTGCTCATTGTAGAAATATTTATAGTGATGTACGAGAATTATCTATAAGTAATTTATATAAATTTAAAATAGGTGCCGTTAATATTAATGATATTAATAATAAAAATTATTTATTATCTGATATATTACAAATAAAAAGCATACCTTGTGTTTATGTTATTAAAAATAAAGAATTAATAAAATTTAATAAAGAAATTAATTATGAAAATTTATTTTATTATATTAGTATGAACATTTAATTTATTTATCATATTTTTCATATATTTTATTTAATTGATTATTAACTTTTATAAATGAACATTTTTCTGATAATTGTTTTATATTTTCTGAACCAGTGTATGTACAAGTACTTCTTATACCGCCTAATAAATCATTAATAGTATTTTCTACTTTACCTTTATATGGAACTTTACATGTTCTTCCTTCTGATGATCTATAATCACTCATTTTTCCATAGTTCTTTTCCATTGAAGTTTTACTACTCATACCATAAAAAATTTTAAATTTTTTATCTTCAATTTCTATTATTTCACCTGGATTTTCATCATGTCCGCTTAATAATCCACCTATCATAATAAAATCACTTCCAGCTCCAAATCCTTTTGATATATCTCCTGAACAAGTTATACCTCCATCACCAATTATTTTAGAATTCATATGATGTGCTATACTTGAACATTCATCAATAGCAGATAATTGTGGAACACCAATACCAGTTTGACTTCTTGTTAAACAAGCACTATTATGAACAATACTATTATTAGCAACAAATGAATGACATTCACTATCAATTTCTAGATCATATGTATCCACTAATTTTTCATCAGAATTATTATTTTTTTCAAATTTTCCAAATAAATAGTTATTATTACTAAAATTTTTATTAACAAGTATTTTATTTTTATTTTTATTTATTCTAAATCCAAAACCTAAAGATAACAAACAATAATATAAATTATCTAATAATTTTTCATTTATTTGAAAACTATGTTTATCATTTTCATAATCTTCATCACTTAGATTTACAATTCCTTTATAAAATTCTATAATGAATTCTTTATTTTTATTATAATATTTTTCTGGTAAATTACTATTAATTGAATTTAATAAATTTTTAATTAATGTTTCATTTGTATTTAATATTTCACTAATTTTAAAAGTATTAATATGATTTCTAATATTTCTAATATTATTTATATTATATAAATAATTACCTATGATTTTTCCAAATTTATTATCAATTGATAAATATCTATCAAATTTTATATCATTAATATAAATATATCTATCATCATATAAATTATTTTTATTCTTGAAATCTATTAAATCTATTTTTAAATTATCTGGTAAATCCCAATTAATATTTTTTGGTAATAAATTAAATTGTTTTTCATGATCTATTTTTGATATTTCTTCCCATTTAAATTTTTCAGAATTATTTCTTTTAAATAAATTTACAATTGATGATTTTTTAATAGTATTAATTGATAGATTATTTAAGTTACCAATCCAATAATTATGATCAGGTGTAACTAATGTATTATCTAGAAAATTATTATTATTTATGTTTATTACATTTTTTTTACCTTTGTATATGTTCTTTAATACCTTTACTGATTTTCCATCCTTGTTTATAACAGAATCTCCTTCTTTTATATCAATAATTTTTTTATATGTAGCATTTGATAATAAAATTTTTGTTTCTGAATCAAAACATCCAGATCCAATTCCTACTTTAACTATATCTACTTTACCATATTTAATTAATTCTTTTGTTCGATTAGCACATACAACATTACCTGCTATTATAATTTTATTTGGAAATAATTCTCTTAAATTACTGCAGAATTGAATTAACTTTTCCATGTATCCATTGGCTACATCTACACATATAAATTTAACTTCTATTTCATTAATAATTTCTGCTAATCTATTAACATCGTCTTCATTAATTCCTGTACTTATCATAAAAAAATTCGGATCTAAATCCATTTCTTTAAAATCTTCTAATTTATAAAATTTATGAAAACAAGTAATAATTTTATATTTACTTAAGACTTTATACATTTCATACGTTCCCACAGTATCCATATTAGCAGCAATAATTGGTATTCCTTCCCAATATTGACCAGAAATAGGAAAATAAAATTTTCTTGTGAGATCTACATCTTTTCTAGAATAAACTTTAGAATTAGATGGTTTGATTAATACATCGCTATAATCGAGATGTATATTTTCAGTAATTCGCATAGATACTTTATAAAAAATCTTCTTTAAATATTATTGATTATTTTTTTATTATATTTCTCATAATTTTCGTTAATAAAATTAATTTTCTTAAATTTTTTATGAAACCATTTATGAAAAGTCATTGGTGTATCACTATCTATAAAATCTTTAGAATTAATTATTTTGATAAATTTTACTCTAATTTCTTTAGATGGATAATTCTTTAAAAAACAGATAAAAAAGTTATAAATTTTATCAAATTCATTAAATGATATTTTCTTATAATTTATATTTGAATAAATTATAATTAAAAAATAAATAAACTTTGGATTATCTATTTTTTTATTAACTTCAATTGATTCTTTTAAACTAATCTTAATTTTTTTTTCTAAATTTTTGTTAATAATATTATGAATATCATATAAATATTTAATCATCCCTTTTTTATTATTAATATTATCGTTAATAATATATATATTAGTTATTAAATAATTATAATGTTTTTTACAAGTTGGACATGGTAAAATATACCCAAATGTTTTAATTAATGTATTCATACAATCATTATCTGTTGATTTAATACTAAAGTTATGTATTACATGCCATCCTAGTGGTCCCCATACATTTCTATCTAATACTATTACTTTTGACATATTATTAATTTTAATATATATTTTAATATTTTTTTTATTATAATAATATTTGTTTAATATAAGAAAACATGAATATTGTAAAAGATAATGAAATGAATTTTGTTTTTAAAATTAATAAAATAACATATTTATTAAATCATGTTGATGTATATTATCAAAAAGAAATTTTAAAAGATATAAAAAATTATAATATACAAATAAACAATAATTTTAAAAATTTTTCTGATCAAAATGAAAGAAAAAATAAAATATACTATTATTTAAATAAATATTTAGATAATATAATAAATGATCAATTAGATTATTTAATTGAAACATATCATAAAAATAAAAAAAACCAAATAATATTAGATGCTGATAAAAATGCTGCTAGATCGATTAATATAAATAATAAAGAATCATTAAATAATTCTATTGATAAATCAGTTCATAATATAAAAAATAATTTAAATAATAATATCTCTATAAATAATGATGATTTTAATAATTTAATAAATAATAAAATTAATAATTTTTTTGATAAAATTAAAGTTGATTTATTTCAACATGCACAAAATTTAGTTGATAATAAAATTGAAAATAATTTAAATTTAAATACAAATAATTATATTCAAAAAAAAATAAAAGATTTTTTAAAAATTTTTTTAAAAGATGATAAAATTTACAATGATATTGTTGATCAAATGAATAATGAAATTAATTCTCTATATTCTAAATTAGAAGAATTTAAAAAAAATCAATCAGATCTAGAAATAATAATAGAAAAATATATTTTAAGTAATGAAAATAAAATTAATAAGCTTGAAAATAATATTATCGATAAAATAAATAATAATTTAGAATCTAAAGTTAAAGTTCTTGTAGAAATATTTAATAATACAATAAAAAATACAGTTTCTAATTCTAATAATTCTTGTACTAATATTAATGAAAATCAAATTATTAGAAATATAGAAAATAAAATATTATCAAATAATAATTTTTCAAAAAATAATTTTGAAATTAAATTTAATAAAGAAAATTCTGAAATTGAATTATATTATTTTAATGATTTAATAAGTTCTACAAAATTAAATATTAAAGGTTTAATAGGACCAAAAGGACCACAAGGAATTAGGGGTGATCCTGGTGATATTACAATAATTAGGAATATAAAAATAAATGATGATGATACAATAAAATTTACTATGCAAAATGGTACATCAGTATATGATATAAATACTGATAATAAATTACCAAAAGGACCACAAGGTGAAAAGGGTAATATTGGTGAAAAAGGTGATCCAGGAGAAGTAAATATAAATTTAAAATGGGATCAAGAGAATGTAATGAAAATTAATAAAGAAAATTCTAATAATATAACATTTTTAAAATCATTAAGTATAGGTGAAAATAGTCATTGTATAAAAGATAAATCATTAAGTATAGGAAATGCTATTTGTTATAAGGATAATTCATTAGCTTTAGGAAATAATTCAAAATCTATGAATGAAAATAGTATAGCATTTTTTGGAAATACAATAGGAAAAAATTCATTTTCTTATTATGCTAATGATGTTGAAGAAAATTGTGTTAAATTTGGTTCTAAAGAATCAAATAAATTTAATATAGAAAATATATCTTTAAAAGCTAAAGAAATAATTTTAGACTGTGATGATTTAATACTTAAAGATAATAATTTTAAAAATAAGAAAATATTAGAATTAGAAGAAAAAATTAATATTTTATTTAAAGAAATTAATGATTTAAAAAAATAATTTAATATATTTTTTTTTTCTTATTATAGATTATAAATGGCTGGAACTAATGTTTTAGAAAAAAAAGTAAGTGAATTAAAAACTTGGGAACTTTATATGGGTTTTGTTTTTCTCCAATTATTAATTGGAATCGTCATCGCTTTATTACAAGGTGTATTTGATATGACTGGTATTAGAGGTGCTTTGGCTGAATTAGTCAGACAAGTAGGTAATGTTACTGGTGCTCAAATGCCAACTAACTACTTAAAACCTATTGCTGCTGAAGTAAAAGAAGGAAATTACTTCTCAGCATAAGTTAATTAAATTATTTTTTTAAATTTTAATAAATATTAAATAATATTTAATATTTAATTTATATATCAATTCAAATTATTTTTTAGTTTTATACCAAATATAATAGAAAATTAAAATTGATATTATCCAATAAATTATATAACAATAAAAATAAAAATAACCCGGACCACAATGATTCCTGTTATTATCACAAATTATATTTACATTTGTATCTTTTATATTACATTGATTGTAGTTAATTCTGCTTCCAGGTTCATAAGAAACTAATTTATTTTTTTTTTCATTAGGTGATAAATCAATCATTAATCCAATTTTATACTGTATATTATAATAAACTAAAAAGTAATGTAGATATATCAGACTTTTATTATCATTATTTGTAAAAAAATTCTTAAAATATTTTGTTAAATATTTAACAAAATAAGAATCATATGTTTTTACAATTATTAACTTTGGTAAATATTTTTTATAATCATTTGTATTTAAACATACATCAAAAATTTGAAGCAACCTTCTATTACCTTTATTAAAATTAACACCTCTATGATGAATATTAGCATGAAATATAACAAATGTTCCTGACTTAATAAATATTTTTTTTATATTTTTAAAAGATGAATGACTATTATTTTTTATTAGGTAATCTTTTCTATGTGATTCAGGAATTATTTCTAAATATGCATCATCAAAATAATATAAAAATGTATAAACATTAATTATATTTTCATTACTAAAATTATAAATATCACCATGAAATGTTGATGCATCTGTTGAATTATTATTGTTACTAAATCTAAATTTACTATAATGTATTTTATCTTTGTGATTTAATATATTTTTTATAACTGGATAATATTGTTCATCAATAAAATTCTTTAATTTATTATAATTTATACTATTATTAAAATAAAAAGAATTTAATGATTGATTGAATTCTTTTTTATATTTTATATTTTCAATTAAAATAAAACCATCGTTTCTAAGTTTATCCATTTAATATAAATAGATAATATTATATTAAAAAAATATTAATAAATAATCTAAGCACAACCACCAATTTCCATAGGTTTTCTACCTAAATCAGGTTCAATTGTTGTTTGTAACCAAGGACTAACTTTAACTTGTGGGTTAGGTGGTTCTGATCTTAATTGTTGATTAGCATTTCTTAATGTTTGACCAACTGTGTTAATACCAATGTGATATCCAGATTGTAAGAAATTTCTATCTTTTAAAGAACCTTCACCAGATGGATTAACTTGAGCCCATAAACTTGAATCATCTTGTGGTAATAAATCACTAGCACCTAATTGTTGTTTTGGAAAAGCTGAATTATTTCTTTGTTCTACTTGGTTACCATTCATATTATTTTGATTTTGAAAACTTTCCATTTCATTATGATTTTCAAAACTTTCCATTTCATTATGATTTTCAAAGCTATCCATTCCAGATTCTTCATCTAAAACATCATCTGGTGAAGCTGATGGAGAAGAATGATCTTCAAAATTTTCTAAATATTCTTCTTCAGTGTTATTTTTAATACTTTGGTTATATAAAAAGTAAAGTAAAACTCCTAATCCAATTAATACTAAAATTATGAGTATAGTTCCCATTCTTGATTTAGTTTCTTTAGCCATTATAATTAATAATAATAAAAAAATTTATTATTTTTCACTTAAATTATTTAAATAAATACTAAGCTTTTATTTTTTCTAGTTACAAATTTTATAAATCTATTATCTTTTTTTTCTTTAGTATTACTTTTTTTTTTTACTTTCTTCTCTATATTAGTTTGATTAATTGTCTTATCTAATTCATTATTTTCTATTTCATTATATAACTCTTCATTATTTTCTATTATTTCTTTATTTTCATATTCTAGATTATCAATATTAGAGTTTTCAATATTATTTTCTATATTACTTTCTATATTACTTTCTATATTGCTTTCAATTAAATCTTCTGTTTCAGTATTACTAAATTGATCTGATAAATCTATATCTAAATCTTTTTTATTAAACTCTTCTTCTTCTTTTTTAATATAATCATATTCTTCTTGTGTTATTAAATTAATTAATTCATATTCACCTACTAAATAATCATTTGATACTTTTAATCCTTTGTAAAATATAGTTGTTAAAACATAATCATTTTTTTCTAAAGTATTTACTTTAGCATTTAATTCTTCATTATCATTTGGAATTAAAATCTTTATGAATTGTTTATCTTTTTGTATATCGATTGGTTTTTTTACTTTTAAATCAAGTCCAATTTCATCAAATTCAGTATTAAACCATTTTAATGAATTTTTTTTTACATTCTCTTGACTAGTTTCATGTAATTTATTTATTGTTATTAAAAATTCATCTAAATCTTTATTTACATTATAATTTTCATTTATTTCTAATATAATATATTTTTTTTCATTATTTTTTTTTTTATTCGTAACCAGATGAACAGGTTTTAATATTTTTAAAAATGGTGTATCGATTTTAAAATACTCATTGTTTTCAAATGTAGTTCTTATTATTCTATTTTTGTACTCAAAATTAAAATTTAAATCTGAAAATTTGGTATTGTCTCTATTCATTTATCAATAAAATATAAAATTATTTTATTCATAAAACGCACTATACCATATTATTTAAAAAATAATTAACTTTCTATGTTCATTTTACATAGATACTAAATAAATTCATTATTAAACCAATTTTATTTATATTATTTTCATTTTTCCTAAAATCCCATATTGTTGGTATTTCAAGTATGACATCACAATTAAAATTTTCTCCTAATTCGTATATTGTTTTTAAATAATTTTCTTCTTTATTATGAAATGATAATTGTGTTAATAATTTATTTTTCACTTTTTTAATTTTACATTCTAAAAAAATATTATTATTATCTCTTAAATTTATTAAACTTTTCCATTCTTCTTTATTTGATTTAAATTGTTCAATTAATTTATTTTCTAATTCTTTAATTTGATTAATAGCTTCTATATGATCTATATTATTCTGATCAATTTCAAATTTTATTACTGAATTACCGTATTGATTATCAATTCCAAACGGACATAAAATATTTTTTATATTAATTTTTATGTTTTTTCGTTTATTTTTTAAACTATAGTAGTTTTGTGATGTTTGTTCAATTTTTAAAGAATGTAGTTCATCCATATAAATGCTTATAAATATACTTTTAAGTTTAATATTTAATAAAAATTTCCATTAATAAATTAGTATGAATAATTTAAAAGAAAAATTTACAAATGAAATTATTGATATTATAATAGAAGAAATATCAAAGAAAGAAATAAAAGATAAAATTAATACTCATATAGTTGAACCATCTATGACTACAATATTCGAAAGATTATATCCTTATATTATAATTACTTCCATTATTTTTATTTTAATATTTTTTATGGCTGTTACTATAATTTATTTATTAATTATCAAAAAATAATTCTATATACTTATTTTTTTTTTGTCATTTTTTTTAAATTATTATTTAAATTATTGGAATTATTATTCATTTTTTTTAATTTAGGTAAGTTATTATTATTATTATTTGATTTTTTTACTTTTAATTTTGAAACAACATTATTATTTGAATTATTTACATTTTTATTTGTAACTTTATTTTTGTTATTTTTCATATTGTTATTATTTTTCATATTGTTATTAGTTTTCATGTTGTTAGTTTTCATGTTGTTAGTTTTCATGTTGTTAGTTTTCATA
>MDSV01012447.1_pt1 | contig 12047 bp, 9 predicted proteins | sample 810851 | NCBI WGS metagenome assembly MDSV01 (sample SAMN05326640, study PRJNA326480) | marine metagenome | isolation source: seawater | place: Atlantic Ocean: North East | collected 2012 | reverse complement strand
TCTAATGATAAATCTTTTTTTATTTTGTCAATGTTCCGGCTTTTTAGTATACTGTCTAAAATTAAATTAATTCTTTTATCATAATTTGGCAGACTTACCTTGCAAATACTTTTATCTTCATCTTCTATAATTTTTTCTTTTTTTGAAGTAAATTCCTCAAACGATTTTTGACCATCACTTATCGAAGTTAATAAAATATAACAATTTTTCCCCCTGTACTTAGGCAACGTATTTACTCTTTTGTAAAACTTTGGTATTAATTTTAATTGTTTGGTAATTTTTTCTACTAAGTCTGTAAGTAAATAGTCTTTATGTAAGATTTTTGGATTAGGAATCACAACTTTTTTATTATTCCTATTCAATAAAGCTTTAAAACATAAATTGCTTGCTTCGCTATGAGTTATAAAAAATCGCTTTATATTTTCCGGCACGCCAAATTCTTTTTTTTGAATGAGCCTATCTACTACATATTTCAAAATACTTCCATTAGAGAAAGCAACGTTTGCAAATCTGACGCTAGAAACAAATATTTTTTTATTATTATACTTGCTCAAATTCATTTCCATTAAATATTTTGAAACACCTAGAAGACTTGAAGGATTCACAGTTTTATCAGTTGAAATAGAAAATATTTTTTTTAAGTAAGTTAATTTTTTAGGAATAAAATTAAAGGAATTAGTCTTGAACATATACTTTATACTTTGAATATTTTCTTCGGATCTAACATGTTTAATTGCGGCAAAATTCAAATAAAATTGTACTTTATGTCTCAGTAAAATTTCATTTATATCAATTGAGCTCAGATCAGAACATACAAATTCACTTTTTATTTTTTTGAATTCACTCAATAATAGCAGATCTCTATTGAGTTCTGTGAGCATATTTTCATCTTTGTCTAAGAAAATTATTTTTTTTATTTTAAATTTATATTGAAATATATCTTTTGAAAATTGACTTCCGATTGATCCAGCGGCTCCAGAGATTAAAACTATTTTATTTTTAAATGATTTTCTTAATTCTTTTAAATCTTTTCTTTTAAGTTCAAATCTATTTGTCTTTGAAATAGTTTTATTTTCAAAACGTTTATATAAACTTTCATTTATCATAATAGATTAAATATTTATTTACGATATTTATTTTATTTCGTTCTAAAATACAACTAGCATATCAGAAATTATTTTTAATTAATTTATAATAATTTTATACCTTCAATTTATTTTTTACCACTAGAAATTAAAATATGAAATTTATCAAACTAATACCAAAATTAGATATCAAAGGAAAGAATTTCTATAAAGAATACATCTCGAAGGACTCATAGTATTCATTAATTTTTGAATATATTATTATTCTTAGTTATTGAAAAAAATGTTTTTTAATATATTACTCTAGCTCTAATTATGAAAACTTTCTTATTTTTAACCTCGCAAATTATAGACAATAGAAATTTTTACCGTTTTAGCCTAGACTATGTTGATAAAGTTGGATGTTTAACCATACTTGATTTGACCCCGTTCATTTATCCTAAAGTCTTTAAAATTTCAAAAAAAACACAAAAAACTGGACTAAATGTGATTCAAATTAAAAATAAAAATGAGTTTAATGATTTTTTTTCAAATTTCGATTCATATGATTTCATTATTTCAATTTTAGGTAAATTAAATGCAGATAATTTTTATATTTATTCAAAGTTAAAATTTTATAAAAACAAACATATTATTTTATCAGTAAGTACCTTTCCAAATAAATCCTCCAAAAAAAAATTAGGGCCAGTAAAAAGAATTATCCATAAATTTAATAGAGAGCATTCATTTCATGGTATAATCAAAAATATTATTTTTATTCTAAATTCTAAAATTTTTTTTTGGAAAATACCTAAGGCAAATTATATTATTATATGTGCAAGAGAAGTTTCAAATAGCTTTAATTCATTTATAGATAATAAAACTAAAATTTTACCTTCGTGTACTTATGACTTTATTCTTTCAAGAAAAAAATTGGTTAAAAAAATTGATAATCAATATTTTTTATTTCTGGATGAAGATTTAATTTATCATACTGATTTTGTATCAAGGAATGAAATTATTGAAAATGAAGAAGTTTATTATGAAGAGCTAAATTGCTTTTTTCTATTTTTAAAAAAGATATTTAATGTAGAAATAATTATTGCCGCACATCCTAGAGCTAATATGACTCACACAAAAAGCAAATTTCCACAATTTAAAGTATATCAAAATGATACTGTCAATTTAGTTAAATATAGTAAAGCATGCATAACATTTGCTAGCACCTCCTCTAACTTTGCTGTTATATTTAATAAGCCAATCATTTTTATTACTACAAATAGAATGAAAAAAACTAGACCAGCAATTGAAATATTAGCAAATAATTTTTATAAAAATACTATAAATATTTCTCAAAACATAAACATTGATCATGTAAAAAGTTTTTTTTTAATAAATCATGACATCTACAATAATTTTTTTTATAACTACATATCTTGTTCTAAAAATCCAAAATTTGGCTTGATGTCCATGGAAAGAGAGTTTAAGGGTAATAGTAATGGATAACTGGTGGCTTGAATGGCATGTAATAAAGGACATTTCACAAAAACGTGAGGTTGTTTTTTATGGTAGATCAGAAGACTGGACTCCTAAAGCATTAAAAAAAATTAAACCATCTTGTATAGTTGATAACAATAGCTTATATCAGAATACCAACTATCGAGATATACCAATACTCTCTCCCAAGGAGGGCCTTTACCAAAAATCTAATCGACCTTTTGTAATTATCACTGCAGGAATTTATGATGGTATCATATCTGAGTTACTTGATAATGATTTTAATCCCGGAAAGGACTTTTCGTGTAGCCCTGATTTCCGAGATTTTAAACTACTTGATGAATTCAGAGAACATAATAAAAAAATTTTAGTTACATGTTCAGATTATAATGAACCATCGAGAGCTCGATATAGTAAAGGTGGAGGAGGTCTATATTTATATGACCTTGTTTCTGGCATTTCAGAAAAAAAAGTATCAGGTTCATTTAGACAAATTGTCATCAAAGATGATAATTATTATGTAGTAGATTATGTTGCATGTGAAGTTTTGGTGCTTTCTAAAAAATATGAGATCATAAATAGATTTCAGCTTGATGCACCAAATTATTGTGGGATAGCATATAACAAAAATAAAAATATTTTTATTTTAATAAATACAGGAAAAGATACTATTTCTATTCACTCCGGAGATAACTTTGAATTATTAGATCGTGTCCATTATTCTGCACAAAAAGAATTGGAAGGAATAAGTGAACATCATTTAAATGACGTTTTTTGTGAAGGAAATGAAATTTACGTGACCTACTTTTCTCATTCAGGTAACTGGAAAAAAGGTATTTTTGATGGTGGCGTAAGCAAAATCAATGTGAATGATTTATCTAAGCCTCCTACTGTCATGGTGCAGGGCTTATGGAAGCCACATAGCCCTGAAATTATTGAAGGAGAATTGTGCTATCTTGACTCAATGCGCGGAAGGCTTTACACAAAATCACAAGAATATACTATTGAATTTCAATCATTTGCTCGTGGCTTAGCTTTTGATGGTCGATTTTACTATGTTGGATCAAGTGAAGACATGTATATGAGTGAAAGGTTTGGCCATTCTAGTAACATCATGTTAAATGCAGGTTTTTTTATGTTGGACGCAAAAACAAAAGCAAGTCGGTTTTTCCCAATGATGGAAAATATGAATATTCACGATATCCTTGTTATAAATGACTAAGAATAATAAACCGCCTAAGTTTTGCACAAGATGTGTAATATCTGACCAGAGGCCCAGAATAACTTTTGATAAAGACGGTGTTTGTAATGCCTGCAAATATTGGGAAAGAAAAGATAATTATATTGATTGGGATAAACGAGAGGAAGAGCTTAACGTTCTTTTGGATAAACATAGAAGAGAGGATGGTCGTTTTGATGTTATAGTGCCATCAAGTGGAGGTAAAGATAGCGCTTATGTTGCTCATATACTTAAATATAAATATCGTATGAATCCATTAACAGTCACTTGGTCGCCACATTTGTATACTGAAGTTGGATGGAAAAACTTTCAGTCCTTAATCGACTCTGGATTAAGTAATATACTAGGTACTCCTGATAGAAAGATTCATAGAAAAATGACTAAAATTTGCACTGAGGAAATGGGAGATCCTTTCCAACCTTTTATTTATGGTCAAGTATGGTTTCCTGTTCAGGCGGCACTTAGTTATGAAGTACCTTTGATATTTGATGGAGAAAATGGAGAAGCAGAATACGGTGGGGACAATGCTTCCGAAAATTTAAATGGATTTAATGTTGAGGAAACAACCGAATATTGGTTTTCAGGTCATCCAGTTGAGTATTGGGAAAAACATGGATTTACAAAAAAAGATTTGTATATGTATATGCCACCAGAGCAAAAAAAAATACAAGAGTTAAATTTAGAAAGACACTTCTTTAGTTATTATACAAATTGGAGACCTCAAAATAACTATTATTATGCAGCTGAAAATACTGGTTTTATTGCAAACCCAGAAGGAAGAAGTGAGGGCACTTTTTCAAAATACGCAAGCCTCGATGATAAAATAGATACTTTTCATTTTTATTTTGGCCTTTTAAAGTTTGGCCTAGGAAGAGCGACCTCAGATGCAGCACATGAGATTAGAGAGGGCCTAATTGAAAGAGATGAAGCCATAGCATTGGTAAGAAAATTTGATCAAGAATTCCCTGTTAAATCTTTTAAAACATTTTTAGATTATTGTGATATTACCGAAGAGGAATTTAGGATTATCGAACGTAAATGGAGAAATAAAGATCTTTGGTATAAAGATGGCGACAGTTGGCTCTTAAAATACCAAGTATCATAAAACAAAACTTTTATTTAAATTTAAATGCAATTTAATTAATTTTTATGAATTAGTTTTAAATCATTTCAACAAAAGATTTGTAAATATTCAATCCTACCATACCACTTTTTTCTGGGTGAAATTGAACACCTATAATATTTTTTTTTTGAAGTGCGGAGCAATAATGAATTTCTCCGTAAGTCGTATCTGCTAAAGAAACATTCTCATTTGGCATTACGTAATAACTATGAACAAAATACATAAAGTCATCATCTAAATTTTTTTTTAGAATAGTATCTTTCCAATTATTTGATCCTTTATGAATTTTATTCCATCCTATTTGAGGAACAGGATAGCTTTCATTATGAATTTTTTGATATTCAAACTTAGATGTAGTTCCTTTAATTAAGCCAAGGCCATCAACTTTTTCAAATTCTATACTCGACTCCATTAATAATTGCATGCCTAAGCATATACCCATAAAAGGTTTACCACTTTTTACAAATTCATAAATTGATTTATCTAAATTTAATTTTTTTAAATTGCCCATAGCATATGGAAAAGCTCCAACACCTGGTAAAATTGCAGATTTAGAAGAAGCAATTACATCTAAGTCTGATGTTATCACTGATTTGACTCCTAAAATATCACAAGCACGCTTAACACTAAATAAATTATTTATCCCATAATCTATTATTGCAATTTCGTACATATTATTTCCATTTATCTCTTGTAGGCATTTTATTTTTTAACAATTCTAGTTTAATATCTTTAATAGAATAACTCCCAAAGTTCATAAAACTTTTACTTGATTTTATAAAAGAGGTATTTCCTAATGATGTCTCATAATTATTTTTGCTTTTATTTGATAAAAAATTGTAATGAAGAAGGGAGGAAATTGCAAAGGCATCTACACCGAATTCCTTTTTAATTTTAGCAATATCTGAGGGTTGATGAGCACCACCATTTAGAATTAATGGTATTTTAATAATTTGATAAATATTTCTTACCAACTCTGAATTGAAACCTTTCCCAGTTCCTTCATTGTCTATACTTGTTAACAATATTTCACCAACACCATTTTCTTGAATAATTTTTATCCATTGCTCAACAGAATATTTGGTCTGTTCTCTTCCATTATTTGAAAAAACCATAAATTTGTTATTATAAAATGAGGTTTCAATATTTATAACAATAGTTGAAGACCCAAATATATTTACCGCCTGTTTTATAAATTCAGGATTTTCTACTGCGGCTGTATTAATTGCAACCTTATCTGCACCAGCAATTAATGTTTTTTTGATATCATCAATTGATCTAATACCACCACTAACTGTTATGGGAATTGAACAGCTTAATGCAGTTTTTGAAATAAGATCAAGTATACTATTTCTGCCATAAAGGCTAGCAACCACATCATTATAAATTATTTCATCTGCTCCATTATCTGCATAATGATTTGCAAATTCTGAGGGGTCGCCAAGAACTCGTAGGCCTTCAAGGTGCACACCTTTAACCAAGTTTTTTCCTTTTATATCTAATTTTGGTATTAGCCTGATAAATTTCATATTTTAATTTCTAGTAGTAAAAAATTTGTGAAAATGACTCAATCTTATTGTCTCTTTAGTTTTCTTGAAATAAATCTCTTGTATAAACTTTTTCTAGGTGCCCCTCAATTTCTTTGGAAATACGATTAGCGACAATCAAATCTGAACATTCTATAAATTCATTAAGATTTTGCAGTACCTTAAAACCTAAGATTTCATTATCAATGACATTGGGTTCATATATTATTACTTCAATTCCTTTAGATCTAATTCGTTTTATTATACCGTAAATTGCACTTTCTCGATCATTATCTGAGCCCAATTTCATTGATAATCTATAAATTCCTACTGTTTTTGGCTTTCGTTTTAAAATCTGATGCGAGATATGATCTTTTCTAGTTGAATTTGCATTCACTATTGCTTTTATAATCTCATTAGGAACATCGTCAAAATTTTTGAGTAATTGTTTCGTATCTTTTGGTAAGCAGTAACCTCCGTATCCAAATGAGGGGTTATTGTAATAATGCCCGATTCTAGGGTCATGACAAACACCATTAATTATATTTTTAGAATTTAAACCTCGGAACTCTGAGTAGGAGTCAAGTTCATTAAAAAATGAAATTCGCATGGCTAGGTAAGTGTTTGCAAATAACTTAACAGCCTCAGCCTCAGATGAATTCATATATTCAATTGGAATTGAATCTTGATTTTTTAAGGCACAATTTTTTAAAAGCTCAGCAAATTTTTTTGACGCATTAGTTTTATTGCCAATTATAATTCTAGAGGGATATAAATTATCCATCAATGCATTACCTTCCCTTAAAAATTCAGGGGAGAAATATATATTTTTGTAATTATATTTTTTACTTATGTTTTCTGTATAACCTACTGGAATTGTCGACTTTATAATAATTGAGGATTTTTTATTTTCGGTTAGTATATTTTTTATTGTAATCTCAACATTACTTGTATCAAACATATTTGTTTTATTGTCATAATTTGTTGGAACACAAATTATAATATAATCTGCATTTTTATATGCTTGTATTTTATCTGTTGTAGCATTAAGCAATAAACTCTTATTAGCAAAAAACTCTCTGATCTTTTCATCTTCGATAGGTGATTGTTTATGTTTGATATTTTTTATTTTTTCTGAGTCTAGATCTAATAGAGTCACATCATGATATTCAGCAATTAAAACTGCTAAACTTAATCCTACATAGCCAGCACCTACAATAGTTATTTTCATTATTTGCTTTTTAATATGAGTAATGGATATTATATTATTTAAAATATTATAATAAATATCTTAAATAATAAAATTATATTTGAACTTACTAAATTGCAAAATCATTGTTAATTACTTATTAACTCTGAGGTATTGAGTTTTAAGCTCTATTTAGCATTAATATTAAATTAATCTGTTTTTAAATTTTATACATTTCAATAATATATGAATGAAAGTTAAAAATTTATAATATGTTATAGTAATACAGATTTACCATTCTAGCTTAAACTATTAAATATGAACAAAGATCTTTATAGAACTGAAATCGATGTTTTAAGAGCAATCGCAATTATATTAGTAGTAATATATCACCTTGATTTAGGTTTTTTTTACGGCGGTTTTATTGGGGTTGATATTTTTTTTGTAATTTCTGGATACCTCATAACTAAACAAATATTGCAGAATTATTCGTCTAAAGGTTTTTTAATTAATTTTTATCTTCGAAGGGCACGAAGATTGCTGCCAGCATTAACACTAATGCTTTTGTCGATTTTTATTCTGGGTTATATATTTTTTTTTAATAATGAGTTTCAACACTTAAATCGACACATTTATGGTGGATCTTTCTTTATTTCAAATTTTATTTTATTTCAGGAAGTTGGTTACTTTGATAATGATGCAATAAATAAACCACTACTTCATTTATGGTCACTGGCAATTGAAGAACAATTTTACCTATTTTGGCCTCTTACAGTAATGATTATCTATTATTTCAGATTAAATATTTTTATAATTACTATAATTATCATAATTTTTTCATTTGGAGTAAATTACTTCATAGCTGATAGTGCATTTAAATTTTATTTTTTGCATACGAGAGTGTGGGAAATTTTTATTGGCTCGTTAGTTGCACAAATAGAGTTAAATAAAATAAATAAAATAAATTTACTTAAATTGAACAGTGAAGATTATTTAAGCAGGTTTATTAAAAAGTTTTCAACTTTAGCTGGGCTCACTTTAATTATTATACCAGCATTTATATTGAAGGAACAAACAGAATACAATCATTGGATCCTAATAATGCCAGTTATAGGAACTTCTATAATACTTTTAAATAATAAAAATAACGAATATTATAGCAATAAATTACTCTCCAATAAAATTTTAATATACATCGGGTTAATTAGCTATTCACTTTATTTGTGGCATTGGCCTTTAATATCAGTAAGTCATTTATTTATTGGAAGTGATTTGCAATTTTACCATAAGATTTATGTCATATTAATATCTATAATCCTTTCATCTGCAACATTTCACTTTGCTGAACAACCAATTAGAAAAAGAGCAAATCAACTTCAAACTGTTTTTATTATTTTAATTTTAGTTTTTTTTGGCCTCACTAATTTTATTAATAGTAAATCAAATGTTTTAAAATTCACACTCACTGAGAAAACCACTTCAAATATTAGTGATAGTATAGAAATAGCCAAAAGAGATGATTGTTTTGAAATAGAATATGCATATAAAAATGTTGAGAATTGGTTCTGTAACTTAGGAAATAAAAAAAGCAAGACTAAAATTTTTATCGCTGGGGATAGTCATGCACAGGCATTAATTCCCTTATTTGAAACTCTTGGAATGGAAAACAATATTTTATTTTCTTTTGCAGGCACAAGTGGATGCCCACATCTTTTGGGTGTACAATCTGAAAGAGGTCTAAATAATATTACATTATACAATTGTGAAAAATTAAACAAAAAAATTTTTAATTACATTAGTAATAATAAATATGACGCTATTATAATGATTGGTAGATGGGGATATTATACTCCTTGTTTTATAAAGTGTGAAACTAATCGTTTACAATTTACTGGCGAAGGTTTGAATACTACTGAATCTTTCAAACGTGGTCTTTTAAAAACTATAAATGACTATAGCAATATAAATGTAAAGACTGTTTTTATTCATGATAATCCACAACAGTTTTATGGTCCCAGTGAGATATTATCAAATAATAGATTCAAAATTTTATTTGGAGACCATAATTTAAATGAAATTGGAAACCTAATTAATGCTCAAAGCGTAGATATATTATCACATAATAAAGATAGAGAAGCCATTCTTAATATCTTAAAGGAAATAGAAAATAAAAACTTTTATCAAATAAGTGTAGATGGATTTTTTTGTGGAGAAGCAGTTTGCAAGGTTTTTGAAAAAGGTAATTTTTTGTACGGAGATGATGATCACTTGAGCATTTATGGAGCCTTGACATTAAAAAAATATATTGAAAAACCACTCCTTAAAATATTAAAATAAACATTTCTAGAGAGCGCTTAGTTCTTAATATTAAAATAATCTAAGTACCAAGAGACAAATTTTTTAACCCCTTCTTGTATTTTCACTTTGGGAACATAGTCTAATTCTTTATTCAGTTTATTTGTGTCAGCTTTTGAACCGACAACGTCCCCTGGTTGAAGTGGTAAAAAATTCTTTATGGCTTTCATGTTTAGATTTTTTTCAATCTCTGCTACATATTCGCTCAAATTAATAGGATTTCCGTTACCAATGTTATAAATTTTATAGTTGTCCCTAATTTTATTTTCATATCTAAAAAGACTTTTTACTATTCCATCAACAATATCATCTATATAAGTAAAATCTCTAAAGTGATTACCATTATTAAATAAGTTAATTGGTTTTTTATTAATAATTGCATCTGTAAATAAAAAAAGTGCCATATCCGGGCGTCCCCAAGGTCCATAAACGGTAAAAAATCTCAACCCTGTTGATCTCATTTTATGCAAATCTGCATATGCATGGGCCATTAATTCATTAGTTTTTTTTGTTACAGCATAGAATTGAATTGGCTGATCAGTATTATCATCTTCTGATGAAGGTATTTTAGAATTGGCCCCATAAATACTACTTGTACTTGCATAGACTATATCTTCAACTCCATATTCTTTTGAAAGCTCAAGAATATTTAAAAATCCTGTAATATTTGTATCAATATATGATTGGGGATTTTCGATGCTATACCTTACACCTGCTTGAGCGGCTAAGTTAACTACTTTTTTAAAATTATACTTTTGGAAACATTCTCTCAAGGCAGAATAATTACTTATATTTATCCTTATATTTTCAAATTTATAATTATTTTTGTTTGCTAGATTTGTTAGGTGAATGATTCTGCTTTGCTTTAATTCGACGTCGTAGTAATCATTTACAATGTCGACACCTACAACTTCATACCCTAATTCGAGTAATCTACGAGTTGTATGAAACCCTATAAAACCAGCATGACCTGTAACCAAAATTGTCATATATTAATAATGTTGATTATAAGTTTATTTCTTGATTTGTGAAGCAACCATATTTCACTTTTAATTCTGTCTATGTGTTGCTTGTACCTTACTAGTTCATTGATTTGTTTTAAAGAAAAAATTATAAAAATACAAATAGTAATATGATGAGGAAAAGATAATGTATAAATGCTATTCATAATATCAATCAAAATGAAATATATATGCACATAAAGTTATACAAAATGTCAGTTTTAGAGTAATTGTCATATAGTAGGTTTAATATAAAATAGAAGGTAATTTATGAGTTTAAGATCAACGAATAAACTAAGAAATAAGAAGTTTGACGAAATATCAACTAAGAAATTTTACAATGAAATAATTAGTAAAAAAAATCCTGTAATATTTGACATTGGTGCTAATAAAGGTCAAACAATTGAATTCTTTTTAAAAATTTTTAAAAATCCCAAAATATATGCTTTCGAACCTTCGAGAGATGTCTATAAAATTTTAGAACAGAATTATATCACAAGTAAAAATATTATATTAAAAAATGTAGCTATTGACAAAAAAAATATTAAAAGAAAAATATTTTACTATCATACATTTCCAAGCAATAATACTTCTGGCCTTGCAGGTTTTTATAAAATAAATAAATCTAGTAAAGACCACATAAATCTCAATAACAAATCTTTTAAAAAAAAAATATTGTCCAATATTAATCATGTGAACTACGTTGAAGCTAGAAGCGTTGATAGTATTTTTGATGAATATAAAATCAAAATGCTAGACATTCTAAAAATTGACACTCAAGGCAATGAGGAAAATGTACTCTTTGGAGCAAAAAAATCTCTCAGAAAGATAAGATTTCTAAAACTGGAAGTTATGCTGTTTGATTATTATGAGAAAAATTACTCTCTTTACGATATTGAAAAAATACTTAGAAGGCACGGATTTAAATTATTTAATATTCTAGAAATAAACAACAATCCCAAAACACTTAAAACAGATTGGGTAGAACTTTTATATTATAACTCAAATATTAACTAATATATAAATATTAGACATTGGCAATATGCTATTAG
>MDSV01239240.1_pt1 | contig 12049 bp, 10 predicted proteins | sample 810851 | NCBI WGS metagenome assembly MDSV01 (sample SAMN05326640, study PRJNA326480) | marine metagenome | isolation source: seawater | place: Atlantic Ocean: North East | collected 2012 | reverse complement strand
CTAATTTCTACTGGATGATGCCCATAATCATCATAAACTTTTATTCCTTTGTAACTTGCTAAAAAAGAAAACCTTCTATTTACTCCCTCAAATTTCTCTAATGCTTTTTTTATAAACTCTGAACTAACATCAATTTCTATTGCCATTGCACAAGCAGCTAAAACGTTTTGGACGTTATGAATTCCAGGAATATTTGAAATAATCCCATTTATGACTTTTGTTGGAGAATGTACTCTAGGACTAATTTCCAAAGTAAAAAAAGTTTTTCCGTCTTTATTTTTAATATCTTTAGCTTTATAGTCAGCTTGTGGACTTAAACCATAAGTGATAATTCTTTTATCTTCAATTTCAGACAAAATACTTTGTATAGTTGGATTATCTAAACAAACTATAGCCATTCCATAAAAGGGAATATTATTTATAAATTGTTTAAAAGCTTCTTTTAGATTTCTAAAAGACCCATAGTAGTCTAAGTGCTCTGCGTCAATATTAGTTATAATGACATTAGTAGAGGGTAACTTTGTGAAAGTGCCATCTGATTCATCTGCCTCAACAACCATCCAATCACTAGAACCTATTTTTGCATTGCTATTATATGAATTAATTATTCCTCCATTTATTACAGTTGGATCTAGTCCCGCTGTTTCTAAGATTGCTGCCATTAAAGAAGTTGTAGTGGTCTTTCCATGTGTACCAGCTACAGATATACTTTTTTTAAATCTCATTAATTCTGCAAGCATTTCTGCCCTTTTTACTACAGGTAGTCTCCTTTTTTTTGCCTCAATAATTTCTACATTATCTTGATGAATTGCAGAAGATATTACAACCATAGCAGCATCTTCAATATTTTCTTTTTTATGTCCTACAAAAATATTAATACCTAATTTTTTCAATCTTTTAATGTTCTGATTTTCTATCAAATCGCTACCAGTAATTGCATACCCTAAATTTATTAAAACCTCAGCAATTCCGCTCATTCCTATACCGCCAATTCCAATAAAGTGCAAAACTCCAAACTTTTTATCAAAATTCTTCACTTAAAACCCCCAAGACTAATTTACACAAGTTTTTTGATGCATAAGGATTAGAAATTTTTTTACAGTTTATTGAAATTTGCTCAAGCAGTTTTCCTGAAGATACTAACTTTTTTAATAACTTAAGAAATTGAGGACCACTAACTTCATCTTCAAGCATCTTCCACCCCGCTTTATTTTTTTTAATCATATCAGCGTTATAGTTTTGATGGTTATCTGCTGAATTTGATAATGGAACATAAATTGCTGGCAACCCAGCAATTAAGTTTTCTGAAATTGTTGATGCTCCTGCTCTACATATTACTAATGTTGCTTTTTTAAGTTTATTATGAATATCTGAGAAATATGTATTTACTTCAGAACTAACTTTATTTTTTAAATAGGTGCTATTTATGTAATCTATATCTTCCATTTTTGACTGATGCATAATATGTAGCTTTTTTTTAATTTTTGTTGGCAGATGACAAATTTGCTCACATATATTTTTGGAAAGAACCAAAGCTCCTAAGCTTCCTCCTAAAATAAGAATATTAAATTTTTTACTATTCTGAGAATTTTTATAATTTCTTGCAAACAAACCTTCTATCTCAGGCCTTACCGGCATACCCGTGACCTTAAAATCATTAGAAGAATTAATAATATTAAATGCTGAAGTCCTTACTTTTGCAAATTTCCAAAAATATTTATTTGCTTTTCCTAAAATCAAATTTCCTTCATGAAGTATTATATTTATTTTCAATATTTTTGCTGCTAATATTACAGGTACTTGTACATAAGATCCAAAACCAAGCACTATATCTGGTTTTTTGCTTTTTAAAAAAACTAAAACTCTTAATAATGATGCAAACATTAAAAAAATAGAAATTATTTTTTGAAAATATGACTTTCCAACGAAACCTTTAACATTAATAATTTTAGGGTGAAGGCTGGCTAAGTTTTCATTTTTTTTTCCTCTAAGATCTGTAATAAAGCTTACATTTGAGAATTTTTTATTTAGATACTTACCTAATGTTAATGCAGGATAAATATGACCTCCTGTACCACCTGTTACAATCATTATATTTTTATTATATTTTTTTAAATTATTCATGTTTATTTAGCTCCAAACTGTTTTCTAGTTAGAGCAAGCATTATTCCCATTATTATACCCATTGATAGTAAAGAGGATCCTCCATACGAAATTAAAGGCAATGTTACCCCTGTAGTTGGTATAAGTTTTAAGGATACACTTATGTTTATCAAAGCCTGAGTTATAAAAAGAATTAATAGTCCTGTACTACTTAATAAATCAAACAAATCATTTAATTTGCTTGTCTTATATAAGCCTCTAAAAAAAATAGTAAAAATTATAAAAATAATAGAAACACAAGCAATAACACCATATTCCTCTGCTATTACAGGGAAAATAAAATCAGTGTGTGCATCAGGTATATGCTTTTTTACTTTTCCCTCCCCTGGTCCAGTTCCAAGTAGACCTCCAGAACTATAAGCTTGTATAGACTTTTCCACTTGGTAATTAGGGTTTTCTGAAAATATATAGTCTAGAATTCTTGTCTTCACATGAGCTAATGAAAAATATGAAAATATTGAAAAAACTAAAATTGTAGTAATAAGTGATAGAGTAAGTTTAAAACTAATACCTGCTATAAAGAGTTGGGATAGTAATACAAAAAATAAAATCGCTACCATACTATAATTTGGTTGTTTTATTAGGATTAAACTCGTTATGACTAATATAAAAAAAGCTAGGAATTTGCCGTCCACATTAAATGATCTTATTTTTAGCTTATTCTTTCTTGATATTAAAAAAGCTAAAATTACAATTAAAAATGGTTTTAATAATTCAGATGGCTGCAAGGAATAACCCATAATATAAACCCATCTTGCAGCACCATTATTTATAGAATTTTGAAATAAAGAAAATATCAACAGCGAATAACAAAAACCTGCACCCAAAAAACAGGATTTTAAAATTATTTTTTTTGATAAAAAAGAGTAAGCTACCAAAAAAAGCATAGATATTATCATAAAAAACCCATGCTTTTTTACGAAATAAAACTCTTCTAGTTGCTTTAACTTTGCTATGCTAGGACTTGCTGTTGTAACAAATAATAAACCCAAAAAGGTTAACAGTATTATTAAAAAGAAATTCAATGTATCAATTGATTTAACCCAAGAAGAGGATATTTTAATTATGGAAAAATTATCTTTCATTATAACTGTTCCTTTGAAATTTTACTAAAAATTTTTTTAAAGTGTTTGCCTCTTCTTTCATAGTTTTGATACTGATCAAAAGATGCACATGCTGGCGATAATAATATTGGATATTTTTTGTTTGATATAATACTTTTGTTATATGATTTTTTAACTGCCTCCTCTAAATCATTACATATAAAACTTTTACAAAACTTTTCTAATACCAGCTTCAACTCATATGCAGTTTCACCTATTAAATAAGCTTCGCAAATTCTTTTAGTATATTTTATAAGTGAATTAAAGTTGGCTCCTTTGCTTGATCCACCCGCAATTAAAAAAACTTTATTAAAACTTTCTAAAGCAGAACAGGTAGCTGATACGTTTGTGGCTTTGGAGTCATTATAAAAATGTACATTTTTAATTTTACCTACATATTCAACTCTATGAGGCAAACCTCTAAAAGCATTTAAAGTTTTCAAAACTTTGCTGCTTTCATAATTGAAACATTTTAAGGCTACATAAGACATAATAAAATTAAGTTTGTTGTGATAATGAGTTAAAAATAAATTCTTTTTAACTTTAAATTTTTTTTTCGTAAAATAATCGTCATATAAATTATCTCCTAAAAAAGAAACTCCATTTTTAATTCTTTTTTGCGATGAAACCCATATTTCTTTAGCTTTAGTAATATGCTTTTTAAATAAATATTTCCTTAAATTGTAATCATCAAAATTTAAAACCGTAAAATCTTTATTGTCTTGATTGGAGCAAATTTTTATCTTTGAGTTTTTATAATTTTCGAAGCTTCCATGATATGAAATATGATCTTCTTTAAGATTACTAATTATTGATACTTTTGGTTTTATATAATCTAAATATTCTAATTGAAAAGAAGAAAGTTCTAAGACTATTTTATCATTTTCTTTAGGAATATTTTCTAAAACTAGGTTTCCGAAATTTGCTAAAGGATTTATTTTTAGTGCTTCGGCAATCATCAAAGCTATTGTTGACTTACCATTTGTTCCAGTTATCGCTAACAATGAGTTATTATTTTTCTTCTTTTTTAATAAATTTAAAAATAATTCTATATCACTTGATATTTTTATTTTATTTTTAATAGCAGTTTTAATAATTTTATGTTTTTTATTAATACCTGGAGAAACAAAAATACTTTCAAAAATTCTTAAACTTTGTTGATTATATTTTATAAAATGACTATCTAAATCATCTAATACTGCTTTATTGTCATCCCAAAAGAATATATTAAATTTTTTATGGTTTAAAAACTCTGCAATAGACTTTCCAGTTTTTCCATATCCTAATATTAAAATATTTTTATTTTTATTTATTTTCATTATCATCTTACTTTTAATGTTAATAAACTTATCATTGCTAAAATTATAGAAATTATCCAAAACCTAATTACTATTGTTGGTTCAGCCCAACCTTTTTGTTCAAAATGATGATGCAAAGGAGCCATTTTGAAAACTCTTTTTCCTGTTAACTTGAACGATATAACTTGTACTATTACAGATATTGCCTCTAATACAAATAACCCTCCTGCTATTGCAAGAACAAACTCATTTCTAGTCATCACACTAATTGCTCCAATAGCTCCACCCATAGCTAGAGAACCTGTGTCGCCCATAAATATTTTTGCTGGTGGAGCATTGAACCATAAAAAACCTAACCCTGCCCCTACCAAGGAAGCACAAAAAATACTTACTTCTCCCATACCAATAATATAATTAAGGTTTAAATATTCAGAAAAAATTGAATTTCCTACTAGATAACTTATTATTGCTAGAGTTGAAGTTACTATTATTATCGGTACTATAGCTAGTCCATCCAAGCCATCTGTGAGGTTTACAGCATTAGAAGAGCCAACTATGACAAGCATAGAAAAGATAAACCAAAAATATCCAATATTAATTATAAGTTCTTTGAAAATGGGAAAAGTTAGAAAAGTATAGTCTTGGTTTGAGTAATAAAAAAGCAAAAATGTAAATAACAGTGAAAAAATAAACTGTAATGATAACTTTAGCTTTCCAGAGAGTCCCTTGTGAGAAAATTCTTTTAACTTCAAATAATCGTCAACGAAACCTATAGCTCCAAAACTTAAAGTTAATAATAGCAATAGCCAAATAAAAATATTATTGATATCTGTCCATAGTAAAGTAGAAATTGTAATTGAGAACAATATCATTGTCCCGCCCATTGTAGGAGTTCCTTTTTTTGCAGATATTTGCCATTGTGGTCCATCTAGTCTGATAGGCTGGCCTTTTTTTTGCTTTTTCTTTAAATGATTAATAATGTAAGGACCAATTAAAAAAGAAATCAACATTGCTGTAGCAAATGCTGCACCTGCTCTAAAAGTAATATACTTTAAGATATTTAAAAAACTATAATCATTAGATAAGGTTAAGGCTAAATTATATAACATAATTTTCTCCAGCAATACTTTTAATCAATGAGTTGAGTTGAAGTGAATGAGATCCTTTTACCAAAATACCATCTCCACTTTTAATTTTTTTGTTTATTTCAATCTCGATTTCACTAATATCTTCAAAGTGTTGTTTTTCTAAATTAGAAGAAAGAACTTTATTTAGATTTTTCATAAACTGTCCTATAGTAAAGACTATATCAATATCAGCCTGTTCTATGACCTGCTTAAGATTTAAATGAAAAAAATTGCTATTTTGGCCTAACTCCTTCATATCTCCTAAAATTGCTATTTTGCTTCCGATAAATTCCATTTTTTTAAATCTTTCCAAAGCCGCAGTTAAAGAAGCTGGGTTAGAGTTGTATGATTCATCAATTAGGTAAAACTTTTTAAAGTTTTTTTGTATTACTAAAATATTCCCTCTTCCTTTTGGAAGCTGAAAGTTTTCTAGTTCAGACAATAATGAATGCAAATTAATGCCATAGTACTTTCCTACCCCTAAAATACATAAGCTATTTAAATACCAATGGTCACCAAGTGATGGCATTTTCCAAGAAATTTTTTCATCAAAACATCTTGCCTCTATTATATATTTGTCATCAATTTTATTTTTACTAAGTAATTGTATATTAGCTTTTTTATTTTTTCCGTATGAAATTATAGTTTTTATTTTCTCTTTTTCAGCTTTTTTTCTTAAATCACTGCTAAAATTTGTATCTGCATTATATATAAAACAACCACCTTTATTAATACCTTCTAATAATTCACTTTTTGCATCCGCTATATTTTTTAAAGTCTTTAACCCAGAAAGATGACTATTTTCTATAGCTGTAATAATTCCTATTTCTGGAGAAACTAAATTAGATAACTTTTTTATTTCACCAGGCTTATTCATACCTAGTTCTAAAATACAATAATTAGCGTTATCTGGTGCCCTAGATAAAGATAACGGCACTCCTATGAAATTATTAAAATTTCCTTCATTAGCAAAAGTTACTCCAATATTACTCAATGCTAGTCTCAACATGTCTTTTGTTCCAGTTTTTCCAACACTTCCGGTTATTGCCAAAAATCTAGCTTTATTTTCTTTTCTTGTATTTTTAGCTATTTTCTCTAATGCATCTAAGACATTATTTACTTTTATGTAAGGAAGATTAGGAATTTTTTTATTATTATCACTCAACAGAAAACACGACGCACCTTTTTTATAAGCTTGATATAAAAAATCATGACCATCATAGTTTTTACCCTTTAACGCACAAAACAAATCTCCTTTTTTTAAACTTCTAGAGTCTATAGAAAAACCTGTTATTTTAAAATTTTTTATATCAGAATTATTAATTCCATTAGTAATTTGTTTTAATTTTTCATAATTCCAATTCAATAACATCAAACTTCCATTTCTTTTATCAAATTTATAACTACTTCTCTATCATCAAAAAAATATCTTCTCCCTTTAACTTCTTGATGCTTCTCATGCCCTTTACCTGCAATTAAAAGAATGTCATTTTTATCTAATTTTTTTATTGCTTCCTTTATGGCCTTCTTTCTGTTGCCTATAACAAATGCATTTTTACAATTTGCATATATCTGCTCTCTAATCTGTTTAGGGTTTTCATATCTAGGATTATCATCAGTAATATAAACTGCATCAGCTAAACTTGCAGCATACTTCCCCATCAAACTTCTTTTTCCCTTATCTCTATTTCCGCCACACCCAAACAAAACTTTTAAGTTGCCTCTTTCTTTTAAGGTTTCTCTAAGTTGTATTAAATTAATTTTCAAAGCATCTGGAGTATGAGCATAATCAATATAAATAGTTGACTTTGCATTTTTAAAAATTATTTTTTCTAGCCTACCTGGAGGTTCATTAATTTTTTCAACCCATTTAATAATTTTGTTAAGAGAAATTTTATAAGAGTTTGCAATTAACATTGAACAAACTAAATTTTCTATTTGATAGTAAGTAAATAGTTTGCATTTAAAAATATATGGCTTTTCAAAAACTGATATTGAAACTTCGCTATATGATTTGTATCGGTTAACATTGTTTATTTTCCAGTTGCTTTTTTTTGATCCATAAGTGATGACTTTAATTTTTTTTCTTTTGCAAAAACTTTCTATTCTTTTTCCATAATTACAATGATTGTTGACTATTGCTATACCTTTAATTGCTAATATTTCTGAAAATAATCGTTTTTTTGCTTTATAGTAATTTTCTAAGTTTTTATGATAATCTAAATGATCTCTGGAAAAGTTTGAAAACACAGCTCTGTTAATTTTTAATGCATCGATTCTATTCTGCTCTATACCATGACTAGATGCTTCAAGAGCAAGACTTTTTATTCCCTTAGCTTGCAGATTATCAATTTCTTTATAAAGAGTACTTGGGTCAGGAGTTGTTAGGTTTAATGGTATTTTTTTATTTTGATAAACTATACCTAAAGTTCCTATAGTAGCAGAACTTATATTTGCAGCCTTCCAAATACTTTTAAGATAAAAAGCAATCGAGGTTTTCCCATTGGTTCCAGTTATCGCAACTATATTTTTAGGTTGTTTTGGAAAAAACTTTTTAATTATTTGAGAAACTGATAACCTTACATTATTAGTTGTTAAAATATTTGCTTCTTTTTTAATTATTTTTTTAAGATCTTTTTTATTACATAATATTGAACCAGCTCCTGCTTTTAATGCTTTGTCACAGAACTCAATACCATTATTTTTTTCTCCTTTAATTGCCGCGAACATCATTCCTTTTTTAATTTTTCTTGAATCGTGGTTAATACCGGTGATTTTTGGGTTACTTTCTATTACTTTCGATAACCTAATATCTTTACTTATCACCTTAGAAAGAAGCAAAATTTATTCCCTTTCTTTTCTTTACTATTAAATCTTTTATGTTTTTTTGTTTTTCTATTCCTAATATCGGAGCTATTCTTTTAATTATTTTTGCAGTAGTTTTTGCTGCAGTTTTTCCGCCTGTAGCTCCATCATAAACGCTAGCAATGTCATTCAGTAATGGTTCATCAAACAAAACCAAACAAATGTAATTTGGTTTATTTATTGGGAAAACTGATAAAAATGAAGAAACTAATTTTTTCTTATCATATCCTCCTTTTTTATTATTTGTTTTTTCAGCAGTTGCAGTTTTACCTCCTACTCTATAGCCATCAAGAAAAGCTTTTCTTCCAGTTCCATAAAGAACATTTTCCTCCATTAGCTGAAGTAGCTTTTCTTTAGTAGATATACTTAGAAAACTATCCGTACTATCTCTATAAGTTTCCTGTAATTTTAACTTTACTTTTTCATTTTTAAAGTTTCCAAAAATTAGAGATGCGGCTTCTACTAAATGCATTGGCGTGATAGAAATTCCATGCCCAAAAGATAATGTAGCTGTCTCCACATCTCCCCATTTTGAAGGATATATAGGCTTAGCTTTTTCTCTAATATTTATAGATGAATAATCAAAAAAGCCTAAATTATCATAAAAGCTTTTTAATTTATCTCTTCCTAATTTTAAACCAATCAAGCTTGCCCCTATATTTGAAGATTTTAAAAAAACCTCCTTCGTGCTTAGCACTCTATTCTCTGGATGATAGTCTTTAATTGAATATTTGGGTGAAATTCTCAGTGGCTTACTTGCATCAAAGTTACTATTTAATTTAATTTTAGAATGTTCAAAAGCTGCAGCTATTGTGAAAACTTTAAGGGTAGATCCCATTTCATAAAGATTTAAAGTTGAAGTATTTCTGTAACTATTTAACTTTGGATTAATACTAAAATTTGGGTTAAAGTCAGGCAGGCTTACCATAGAAATAATTTCATTAGTCTTTATGTCTATTAAAATAGTTGCTGCACTTTTAGATTGAAAATTTATAAAATCCTTTAATAGTTCTTCTCTTACAGCATGCTGAATTCTTATATCCATACCTAAGGTTATATCTTTACCAGAGGATAACTTTTTATCATAAGTTTTCTCAATACCATTAACGCCTGTTAAAGTTTTGTTAGTGTGTCCAATCAGGTGGGAAGTTAAATTTCCGTGAGGATAAAACCTTTTAATATAAGGAAAAAATTCTAACCCAGGTATCCCTAAACTATTTAAATATTTAGCTTTTTTTGCCGTAATATTTCTTATTATTATGACTTCATATTTAGACTTATTGCTTACCTGTTTTAATATTCTTTTTTTATCTAAACCTTGTATTTCATTTGACAAAACTTCAACGGTATATGTGGGATCATTTATTAATTTTGGATAAGCCTTTAACTTATATTTAAATATATTAGAGGCCAAAATTCTACCGTTTCTATCTTTAATCTCTCCTCTTAAAGAATTGTTTTTTTTAGAAGCTTGACTTATTAATATATTAGTTTTTTTTTCTTCTAATAATGCGTATTCTATTATTTTTGTACAAACTACCAATCCCACTGCTGTCATAAAGAAAGCCACTATAAAAAGTCTTCTAACGATTAAGGTATGATCAAAAGAATTTCTGTCATTAGAAACTTTTAACGAAGGATTAAAAAAAACTTTCATTTTATTAAATCCTTACTGTCTAAAATTTTTAAAAAATCTTCAAAATTTATCAAGGAGACATGCTGGTGCTTTAAATAAATATTAGATAGTTTTTGTATATTTTCTGGTGAAGATAAATATTCCCATTCAGATTTTAAAAAGCTTAAATCATATTGAAGTTTATTCTTTAAATCATTAGCAGCCTTAATTTTTAAATCTAGTTTAGAAGATTCATATTTTAAAATAGTAATTGCTGTTAACATTATTGAAAACATTCCAAGCATAAGTATTAAATTTTTCATTCTAAACTCTAACTCTTTCTATAACTCTTAATTTTGCAGATCTTGACCTTGGGTTTTTAATAATTTCTTTTTTTGTAGGAATATAAAAAGGTTTACCTATTTTAATAAACTTAGGATTAGTTTTAGAATCTAGAGTTGGTAAATGTCTATTAGTATTTTTTTCTCTTCCACATAACTTATTAAAAGTATTTTTAACCAACCTATCTTCTAAAGAATGAAAACTTATTAGAACTAATCTAGCGCCTGGCTCCATAATATTAATTGAATGATCTATTAAACCTTTAATTTCTTCTAGTTCATTATTGATAAATATACGTAAAGCTTGAAAAATTTTAGTTGCAGGATGAATTCTGTATGATTTTTTTGAAGTTTTTACTTTCTTTACCAAATTTGCTAAATCATGTGTAGTAGAAATTTTATTTTTTTTTCTTTCTGAAACAATTCTTTTTGCAATTTTCCTGCTTTTATATTCTTCTCCATAATTCCAGAAAATATTTGATAGCTCATCCTCTTGGAAAGAATTAATTATATACTCTGCACTAATTCCTTTTTTTGACATTCTCATATCTAAAGGTCCGTTATTTTTAATAGAAAAACCTCTTTTGTTGTCTTCTAATTGCAAACTAGACATGCCTAAATCTGCAACTATACCTCCTGTTATTTTGTTTAAATTTTCGCTCTCTAATATGTTTTTTAAATTACCAAATTTTCCTAAAATAAATTTAAACTTGTTTTTATATAATTTTTTAAGAATTACAGAAAATTTCTTAACATCGGGATCCCTATCTATAGCTATTACTGTACAGTCATTTTTCCTAAAAATTTCCTTCGTATACCCGCCTAATCCAAAGGTTGCATCAACATACACTAAGTTTTTTCTAATGTTTAAAGATTGAATAGCCTCATTTAATAATACTGGATCATGTGTAATTAAATTCATTATTTATCTTAACTCCTTCTTTTATTTAAATATTCTCTAGCTTTTGTCTCATAACTATCGAATGAAGAAGGCTCCCAAATTCTAAATTTCCTTCCCATACCTACAAATAACGCATCATTTTCCAATTGTGCTTTTTTTCTGATTAATTCAGGAAGCAAAACTCTTCCTTCTCTATCAAAAGGCAACATTGAAGACCCAAAAATTAAAGTAGCTTCGTATTCATTTCCTTCTATGTGAGGGTCTTGTTTATCTAGCCAATCTTGATATCTCTCTAAATAATTTTTTGAGTATCCATCAACAGAATTATAGCCATTGGTAAGCTGAGCAACTATACCAGAAAATCCTTCCCCTAATAACTTTGGCCTCCATAACGCTGGAACACTTACTCTTCCTTTTTTATCAATTTTATTTAAAAACTTTCCTACAAACTCTGTCATCATTTACCTATAATATTATGGTATTTTATAGTGCTACCATGGGATTATATGGTCGTCAATGACACTTTTAGTAAAAATCTATTTGTTCTTAATAAATTCTTGCTTTGTTCTAATTATGTTCTAAGACAGTCTATAAGCCGGTTTCTGTTTATGCAGTTATCCATCTAGAACTAGTATT
>MDSV01006817.1_pt1 | contig 12049 bp, 9 predicted proteins | sample 810851 | NCBI WGS metagenome assembly MDSV01 (sample SAMN05326640, study PRJNA326480) | marine metagenome | isolation source: seawater | place: Atlantic Ocean: North East | collected 2012 | reverse complement strand
TTTAATTAAATCTAATAATGATTTTTCTCTCAAATCGTTAAATAAGCCACCCTGAACAATTCCAAATAAGGCTTTTCTTGGATTTTTACCAAATGCTACTTTGGATCTTTTTGCCCAATATGTTGATACATCAACTGAATCTTTAGTTTTATGATAGTCATTATTTTTTTTTATACATTCATCCATGACCATAACGATATCTGAATTTAAACCTTTTTGAATTTTAATACTTTCTTCGGGGCTAAGAATAAATTTTTTACCATCTACATGTGATTGAAAGATAGCACCCTTTTCTTTATCAACCTTATTTAGTTTTGATAAAGACATAACTTGAAAACCACCAGAGTCAGTAAGTATTGGTAGTTTACAATTCATATATTTATGTAAACCACCAACACCTTTAATTCTACTTACTCCAGGCCTAATCATGAGATGGTAAGTATTTGATAATATTATCTGACTATTAGTTTTTAAAATATCACTTAAAAATGTTCCCTTTACAGTAGCTTGTGTACCAACAGGCATAAATGCTGGTGTATCAATTGCTCCTCTGTGAGTTTGGATTTTACCAAGTCTAGCTGATTTATGGTTTTTAAAAATTTTAAAACTGAAATTTTTTAATGCCATTAAATTTTAAATCTATTTAGATTTAAAACTTATAATTTTATCAGGATTTGATACTGATCCATTAGGGCCATCACCTTTGGTAATGTTATCAATAAGCTCCATGCCTTCTATGACTTTACCAAAAACAGTATACGATCTATCGAGATGAGAAGCTTCGGCAAAGCAAATAAAAAATTGGCTATTAGCGCTATTAGGATCTTGAGATCGTGCCATAGATAATGTGCCTCTTTGATGTGGTATGTCACTAAATTCAGCTTTTAAATCAGGTAAATCAGATCCACCCATTCCTGCTCTATTTAAATCAAACGTATCTGAAGATGAATTACCAAATTGAACATCTCCGGTTTGCGCCATAAAACCATCAATAACTCTATGAAACACAACATTATCATACTTACCATCATCAGCTAATTTTTTTATTCTCTCGACATGTTTCGGTGCTACATCTGGGTACAATTCAATCTTAACATCACCATCTTTTAATTTTAATATCATAATATTTTCCTCCGCTTTTAAGTTGTTAGTAAAAATTATTAAAAAAAAAATTTGAAAAAAATATATAAATTTATTCATATTTTTTTTTTAATGCTTTAATTACACTTTTCGATGTAAAACTATTTATGTTGCCTTTTAATTCGGCTATTTCTTTAATAAGTCTTGATGAAATAATTTGATTTTTAACATCTGACATTAAAAAAATAGTTTCAATATTATTATTAAGTTTTCTATTCATACCAGCTAGCTGAAATTCATATTCAAAATCTGAAACAGCTCTTAATCCTCTTAAAATAATATTAGACTTAAATTTTTTGCAGATATCAGTTGTTAAGTTATTAAAAGATATAATGTTAATTTTATTTTTTTTAAACTTTAAATCTTTATATAAAGCTTCTTTAACTATTGCCATTCTTTCCTCAACTGAAAAAAGACATTTCTTTTCATTGCTCTCAGAAATTGCAACGAAAATTTTATCTACCAGTTTTAAAGATTTATTTATTACATCAACATGACCGTAGGTAATTGGATCAAACGTACCAGGATAGATTGCAATTTTTTTCATTAAATCAAGTTATCATCTATTTTAATAGCTGAAACAACCTTTTCATCACCAGTAAGCTTAATTATTCTTACACCCTGGGTATTTCTTCCAGCAATTCTAATTTCTTTGACAGAAGTTCTTATAACTCTTCCTTTATTAGTTGAAATTAATATTTCGTCACCCTCATTTACTGGAAATGAAGAAGATACATTTCCATTTCTTTGAGAATTAACAATACCTATTATTCCTTTTCCACCTCTATTTGTGACTCGATAGTCAAAATGTGATGTTCTTTTACCGTAACCATTTTCTGTAATAGATAGAATATATGAATTGCTAGCTTTTTTTTCAGACTTCTCATCTTTGTTTAGTTTCCCATTTTTTTTTATTTTATCATGATTAATTATAGATAATGATACTATGTTATCATTATCCTGTAGATTTATTCCTCTTATCCCTTTTGATGATCTTCCTTTGAAAACTCTAAGTTTTTTTGCCTCAAATCTTATACATTTACCAAGTTTAGTGCTTAATATTATATCTTGATCATCTTTACATATTTTAACACCTACAATTTTATCATCACTATCTAATTTCATAGCAATTTTACCTGATGTATTTATTGACTCGAAATCATCTAAATTATTTTTTCTAATTTTCCCTTTCGCAGTTGCGAATATAATATGGGTATTTTTTGTTTCAGACTCAGCATCTGGAAACGGCATGATTGAGCTTATAGATTGATGATTTTTCAAAGGAAGTATATTAAATAGAGATTTTCCTCTTGAAGATGATGATCCCTCAGGAATTTTCCATGCTTTAATTCTGTAAACTAAGCCTTCTGTAGAAAAAAACAAAACTTGAGTGTGAGTATTGACGGATAGTGTTTGAACAACTGAATCCTCTTCACGGGTTTTAATGCCACTTTTTCCTTTACCTCCTCTTTTTTGTTGTTTTACACTTTTTAAAGGTCCTCTTTTTATATACCCTTGGAGAGTTACTGTAATTATTACACTTTCTTTTTGAATAGTTTCTTCAATATCGTAATTTAAAACTGCATCTATTATTTTAGTTCTTCTAGGGACTGAGAATTTATCTTTTATAAATTTTAGCTCATTACTAATTACTTTTAATAGTTCTTTCTTTGAATTAATTATATTTTTATATTGAACAATAAGATCAGCTAATTTTTTAATTTCTACTTCAATCTCATTAATTCCTAATGCAGTTAATTTTTGAAGTCTTAATTCTAGTATTGATGTTACTTGGTCAGAACTAAATGAATATTGGTTCTTACTATTTTTGTTTTCAACTAGTTTAATTAATTTTAAAGATTTATTAATTTTCCACTTCAAATATAATAAAGATTTTTTTGCATCATCTGGTGTCTTTGACCCTCTAATTATTTTAATGACTTTATCTAAATTTTCAACTGATACAGACAATCCTATTAATATATGAGCTCTTTCCTCAGCTTTTTTTAAATCATATTTAGTTTTTTTAACTACAACATCTTCTCTAAATTTTAAAAAGTTTTCTAAAAAATCTTTAAGATTGCAAGTCTTTGGTTTGTTTTCAACAATTGCTAAAGTATTAAATCCAAAAGAACTCTCAATAGAAGTAAACTTATATAATTGTCTTTTAATTGTTTCAGGCTCAACATTAGTTCTTAAATCAATGGCCAACCTTATTCCCTCCCGATTTGATTCATCTCTAATATCTCTAATACCTTCAATTTTTTTATCTCTTACTAGCTCAGCTATTCTTTCACTCATTATTGATTTGTTTACTTGATAAGGGATAGATGTAATAACTATTCTATCTCTTCCATTTTTAAGATTTTCTACAATTATTTCACCTCTAATTTTAAAAGATCCCCTTCCAGTCTTATATCCCTGCTTAATTATATCTTTACCTATAATGACTCCTCCAGTAGGAAAATCAGGGCCAGGTATATGTTTCATTAATTCATTTATTTTAATATCTTTATTATTAATTAAAGCTAACGTGCCGTCTATGATTTCTCCCAAATTGTGAGGTGGAATACTAGTAGCCATTCCAACAGCTATACCACCAGCACCATTAACAAGTAAATTTGGATATTGAGCTGGTAAAACTGAGGGTTCTTTTTCAGTTTCATCATAATTACTTTTAAATGTAACAGTATCTTTTTCTATATCATCAATTAGATATTGAGATATTTTTGACAATCTTGTTTCTGTATATCTCATTGCTGCTGGAGGATCTCCATCAATAGATCCAAAATTTCCTTGACCATCAATTAATGGTAAGCTCATTGAAAAATCTTGTACCATTCTTACTAAAGCGTCATAAACAGCTTGATCTCCATGGGGATGATATTTACCAATTACATCACCGACTATTCTTGCCGACTTTCTAAATTGTTTAGACCAATCAAAACCACCTTTGTGCATTGCATAGATAATTCTCCTATGAACTGGCTTAAGTCCATCTCTAATATCTGGTAAAGCCCTACTAATTATAACACTCATCGCATATGATAAATAAGAAGAACTCATTTCATCATAAACTGAAATAGGTTTTATATTTTGATTTTTAGGTATTTCGTTCTTTTGCATATAAACTAAAATGGAATATCATCATCTAAACCACTTGGATCGGCTTGCGATGCATCATCAATAGTTTGTTTATCGCTTTGTGAAGAAATATTATTTTGATTTCCACCACCAAGCATAGTAAGAGATGAATTGTAACCCTGAATTACTACTTCAGTGGAATATTTATCTTGCCCACTTTGTTCATCTTTCCATTTTCTTGTAGATATTTGTCCTTCTACATATATTTGCGCACCTTTTTTTAAATATTGCTGAACAACATTCACCAATCCTTCATTGAATACAACTATTCTATGCCACTCTGTTTTTTCCTTTTTTTCACCTGTATTTTTATCTTTCCAAGATTGACTTGTGGCTAAACTAAGCCTTGCAACGCTTTTACCATTAACCATTTGCTTGATTTCGGGATCTGCGCCTAATCGTCCAATTAATAATACTTTATTTAAGCTTCCAGCCATAATATTTTAAATTTTTTAGATTTGAGTTATTATTATGTATATCACAATTTTAGTTGAATATTAATTTTATTAATCTAAAGCAACAAAAATTATGCTTAAAAAGATAGTTATTAAGGGCGCAAAAGAACACAATTTGAAGAATATTTCTTTAGATATTCCTAAAGATAGATTTATTGTAATTACTGGTCTCTCAGGGTCAGGAAAATCGTCATTAGCATTTGATACAATATATGCCGAGGGTCAAAGGAGATATGTTGAAAGCTTATCCGCATATGCAAGACAATTTTTAGATAAGATGAAAAAACCTAATGTGGATTTAATTGAAGGTTTAAGTCCAGCTATATCAATTGAACAAAAAAATACATCTAAGAATCCTAGATCAACAGTAGCTACAGTAACTGAAATATATGATTATATGAGAGTGCTTTATGCGAGAGTAGGAATTCCATACTCTCCATTCACTGGAAAGCCGATAACATCACAAACTATAAGTCAAATAGTTGATAAAATTAAAGATTTACCAAAAAAGTCAACGATATATTTATATGCGCCAGTAGTAAGAGGTCGTAAAGGAGAATACAAAAAAGATATTTTACAATACAAAAAAAGAGGTTTTAGAAAAATAAAGATTGATAAAGAACTTTATGAAATAGAAAAAGTTCCTGAATTAAATAAAAAAATCAAACATGATATTTCAGTTTTAGTTGATAGAATTATTTTAAATTCTGATTTAGGAAATAGGCTTGCTGAGGGTGTTGAAACCGCAGTTAATTTAGCAAATGGTTTACTTTTTGTTGAATACGAAAATGAAACTTTACCCAAAAAATTTAGAAAAACTGAAAAGATTATCTTTTCAACAAAGTTTGCATGTCCCGAAAGTGGATTTACTATAGAAGAAATTGAACCTAGATTATTTTCTTTTAACAGTCCCTATGGTGCATGTGAAGAATGTGATGGTATTGGAGTTAAACTAAATGTTGATCCAAAATTAGTAATTCCAAATGAAAAAAAAACAATAGCGGATGGTGCAATAGTTCCGTGGGCAAAAACAACAACAATGTACTATGCTCAAACATTAGCATCATTAGCAAAGCATTTTAATTTTTCTTTAGATGAAAAGTGGGAAAAATTACCAAAAAAAATTAAAGATATAATTCTATATGGTTCTGATGAAGAAGAGGTAAAATTTACATACGATGATGGTTATGAAAAATATACTCATAAAAAAGAATTCGAAGGAGTAATAAATAACTTAGAAAGAAGATATCTTGAAACTGATAGTGATTGGAAAAGAGAAGAAATTTCACAGTATCAATCTGATACTGATTGTGAAAAGTGCAATGGACAGAGATTAAAAGATGAAGCTCTATGTGTGCAAATTGATAAACTAAACATTAGTGAAGTTACTTTAAAATCTATTTATGAGTCAAAAAAATGGTTTAAATCACTTGAAGAAAAACTTAATGAAAGACAGCTAAAAATTGCTGAGCATATATTAAAAGAAATAAATGAAAGATTAGATTTCTTATTAAACGTTGGCTTAGACTATTTAACATTAAGCAGAGAGTCTGGAACTCTATCTGGTGGTGAGTCTCAAAGAATTAGATTGGCTTCACAAATTGGATCAGGTCTAACAGGAGTTTTGTATGTTTTGGATGAACCATCAATAGGTTTGCATCAAAAAGACAATGTTAAGTTAATTAATGCACTTAAAAAATTAAGAGATCTAGGCAACACAGTAATAGTTGTTGAACACGATACTGAAACTATGGCAAATGCAGATCATATAGTGGACTTAGGTCCCGAAGCTGGAAATAAAGGAGGAGAAATTGTTATACAAGGATCCTACGAAGAGATATTAAAATGCGACAAGAGTATTACAGGAAGATATTTATCAAATAAAAGTTATATTCAAATACCTAAGAATAGAAGACTTGCAAAAAATGGAAGATTTTTAGAAATTACTGGAGCAAAAGGTAATAATTTAAAAAATGTAGATTTAAAAATCCCACTTGGATGTTTTACTTGTGTAACAGGTGTTTCAGGAAGTGGAAAATCAACATTAATATTACAAACTCTTTATAATGCCCTTAATCTTACACTAAATAACAACAAATCAAGAAAAATACCTAAACCATTTAGAGGTTTTAAGGGAATTGAATTAATAGACAAAGTTATTGATATTGACCAATCCCCTATTGGGAGAACTCCAAGATCAAATCCAGCAACTTACACAGGAGCATTCGGTCCGATAAGAGATTGGTTTACTGCATTACCAGAGTCTAAAAGCAGAGGATATAAGCCAGGAAGATTTTCTTTTAATGTTAAGGGCGGTCGATGTGAAGCATGTGAAGGTGATGGAGTTATTACCTATGAAATGCATTTTTTGCCTGATGTTTATATACAATGTGATGAATGCAAAGGAACAAGATATAATAGAGAAACTTTAGAAATTAAATTTAAAGATAAAAGTATAGCAGATGTTTTAAGTATGACTGTTGACGAAGGTTGTGATTTTTTTGAAAATATCTCTAATATAAGATCTAAATTACTTACCCTAAAAAAAGTTGGCTTAGGTTATATAAAAATTGGTCAACAAGCCACAACATTATCTGGTGGAGAAGCGCAAAGGATAAAGTTAGCTAAGGAATTATCTAAAAGATCAACTGGTCGAACGATGTATATATTAGACGAACCAACTACTGGTTTGCACCAACATGACATTAAAAAACTACTTGAAATTTTACATACATTTGTAGCAACTGGAAATTCAGTTGTTGTAATAGAACATAATTTAGATGTAATCAAAACAGCAGATTATATTGTGGATATGGGGCCTGATGGAGGAGTAAAAGGAGGAAATATAATTGCCGCAGGCAAACCAGAGGAAATAAGTCAAGTAAAAGCAAGCTATACAGGTCAATTTCTTAAAACCATGCTGAGCAGTAAATTTAAAAAAATAGCTTAATATATCTAAAATATAATATAGTATTCACTTGTGGGAAATTTTTTTGCATCATTATCAAAAGTAGTACATGCCTCATTGGGCTTGGCTATAATTTTATTTTTAATACTATTTTTCGATAACGGGGGATTTGATTTTGACCAATTGTTTTGGAGTTGGTTATTTAGATATTTTCATGTTGTATCAGGTATCATGTGGATAGGATTGCTATGGTATTTTAATTTTGTACAAGTTCCTAATATGTCAAAAATTGATGATGCGCACAAACCTGCTATAACAAAAGTAATAGCACCTGCGGCACTTTTCTGGTTTAGATGGGCCGCTGTTGCAACAATAATTACAGGTTTGATAGTTGCATATTTAAACGGATATCTTCATCAAGCAATGATACTGGGAATTGGCACTGGTGTAAGTAAATTTACCGCAATAGGTATTGGTATGTGGTTAGGAATTATAATGGCTTTCAATGTTTGGTTTATAATTTGGCCAAACCAAAAAAAAGTATTAGGATTAGTTGAAGTTGCTGCCGAAGATAAACCTATAGCTGCTAAAAGAGCTTTAATTGCATCAAGAACCAATACACTGCTTTCTCTGCCTATGTTGCTAACAATGGTAGTTGCACAGAATCTTTATTAATTTTTTTCCTCTTCATCTTTGATAATAGTTCTTTGAGATACTCTAAGCTGAACTAATATTGGATTTGCAATATATATCGATGAATAAGTTCCGAAAACCACACCAAGTATCATGGCTAAGGAAAATCCTTTTAAGATTTGACCCCCAAAAAAATAAATAGATGTTAAAGCTAATAAAGTTGTAATCGAAGTGATAATTGTTCTTGATAGCGTTTCATTTATTGAAATATTAGTTAGATCAAATATTTTAATATCTGCATGTTTTTTTAAATTTTCTCTCACTCTATCAAAAATAACAACAGTATCGTTCATTGAATAACCAACAATTGTTAATACAGCCGCAACTATAGATAAATTTATTTCTAAACTAAACAAAGAAAATATTCCCAATGTTAGTATAACGTCATGGAATAGAGCAGCAATTGCTCCTAAACTAAACTGCCATTCAAATCTAATCCAAATGTAAAAAAGCATTGCAGCTAGTGATAGTCCTATTGCAATAATACCAGATTTAAGTAGCTCAGAACTTACCTTGGGTCCAACATTTTCAACTCTTCTTATTTTAAAATTTTCACCAATTGATGATGAAAGTTTTTTTTCTATATTGTCAATAAAATTGGGGTCAGTTTTGATTTTTTTTTCAATTTTAATTACGTAGTCTTTATCATTGCCAAATTTTTTAACTGAAACATCTCCTAAATTCATATTTGAGAAAGATTTCCTAACATCAGAAATTAAAACATTACTATCGTTAACTCTTAGTTCAATTAAAGTTCCACCTTTAAAATCAACTCCAAAGTTTAAACCTTTAAAAATCAATAGAATAATTGATATTAAAATAAGAAATAATGAAATTAAATTAAAAGATTTATAAAACTTATTAAATAATATTTGTTTCTTTTCCATTATAATAATTTTTCTTTATGTTTATTTTTACTAATATAAATTGAAGTAATTAACCTTGCGATAAAGTAAACTGTAAATAACGTAGTCAAAATACCAACTCCAAGGGTTACTGAAAAACCTTTTACTGGTCCTGATCCCATAATAAATAATATAACAGCTGCAATAAGTGTTGTTATATTTGCATCCAAAATAGTAGTTTTGGATTTTGAATATCCACTATCAAAAGCTATGATTTTATTACTTTCATTTTTTAATTCTTCTTTAATTCTCTCAAATATTAATACATTAGCATCCACAGCCATTCCTACAGTTAAAATTATTCCTGCTATACCTGGCAATGTAAGTGTAGCTTCAAAAATTGTTAATATTCCTAAAAGTATTAATAAGTTTGAAAATAACGCTATGTTAGCTACAAAACCAAAAAATCTATACTTATAAACCATAAAACAAATTACTAATATAAATCCTATGACTAGTGAAAAAATTCCTGCATTAATAGAATCTTGCCCCAAGTCCGGACCAACAGTTCTTTCTTCAATTATTTCCATAGGTGCAGGCAAAGCACCAGATCTTAATAATAAAGCTAAATCTGTAGCAGATTGAAATGTGAAGCCTCCTGTAATTTGACCAGCACCACCAACTATGGGTTCTTGAATTGTTGGAGCGCTGATAATTTTTCCATCAAGAATTATTGCTAAATCTTTTCCAACGCCCGTTGTAGTTGCTCTACCAAATTTCTTTGCACCAATTCTATCTAATGTAAATGTAACAACAGTTTCGTTTGTTTCACTATCCATACGAGGTTGTGCATCGGCAAGATTATCTCCACTAAGTATAATTCTCTTACTTACAGTTATATCCGATGACTCATCTTCAGATGGAAATATTTCGGTTCCATAAGATGCATCATCTGAATTAGTAATAAATTGAAATGTTAAATTGGCTGTTTTGCCAAGTAAATTTTTAATTCTTTTAGGATCTTTAAGACCTGGAAGTTCAACTAATATTCTGTCCACCCCTCTTTTAAGAATATTCGGTTCATTAGTACCTACTTCATCCACCCTATTTCTAACTATTTCTATAGCCTGTTCTTGTGATGAAGATTTTAATTGTATCAAACCATATTTGGAGAATGAAATGCTAACAGAGTTTTCATCTATTTCTGTATCAAATTGATGAGATTTAAATTGATCATAATATGGATTTATTTCACTCGATTCATCGTTAAATAAATTTGTTACTAAATCAGTGTCAGTATTTTTGATTTCAAAATAAATTTTATTGTTATCTTTGATTGTAATATTTTTAAATTTAATATTTTTTTCTTTTAAAAATTCTTTAATTTGAATTAATTTTAATTGCAATTTCTGAACAACAACAGGTTGGTTATCTATTTCGAGTAATAAATATGAACCTCCTTGTAAATCTAATCCTAAATTAATATTTCTACTGATTAATTCATCATCAAATTTGAAAAAATTTGATACTGAAAAATAAGAAACAATAAGTGTAAATATGATGACAGATAGAATTTTAATTTTAGAAAAGTATAACACTTAATTTTTAATGTTATTTTTTTTGATCTACATTTGCGTTTAATAAGGACTGAATTCCTGTAGATCTTATTACTTCAACTTTAACATCGTCAGAAATAGCAACTTCAACTTTTTCATTGTCAATAATTCTCTCTACAGTACCTATGATTCCACCAGATGTAATGACTTTGTCGCCTCTTTTTAAATTCTCAACCATTAGTTTGTGTTCTTTCACCTTTTTTTGCTGAGGTCTAATTAGAAAAAAGTAAAAAATTACAAATATAAGTATAAGAGGTATAAATTGACCAATTCCTGATCCTGACATGTTGCTCCTTATAAGTTTATCGATTATTTATACTATCTGTTTTACTAAAACAACTCTTAATTATTTGATATTTTATCTAGATTATTCATGTATGGCTTTAATACATCTGGAATGGATACAGAACCATCAGAATTTTGATAATTTTCAAGTATTGCAATAAGCGTTCTTCCTACTGCTAAACCGCTACCATTTAAAGTTCCAACAAAAGTTGTTTCATTTGATTTGTTCTTATATCTAGCTTTCATTCTAGTTGCCTGAAATGTTCCGCAAGATGAACAACTAGATATTTCTCTATATTTTTTTTCTGAAGGTAACCAAACTTCAATATCGTAAGTTTTTTCTGCACTAAAACCCATATCTCCAGTTGAAAGTATAATTTTTCTATAAGGTAATTTCAGTTTATCTAGTATCATTGTTGCACAATTGGTCATTCTATTTAACTCTTCTTCACATTTATCGTTTTCAACAATGCTTACTAATTCAACTTTATAAAATTGATGCTGTCTAATCATTCCTTTAGTGTCTTTACCATAGCTACCAGCTTCTTTTCTAAAGCATGGGGTTGCTGCAACTAATCTCATGGGAAGATCTTTTATGTTTAGTATTTGATCTCTTGCCATATTAGTTAGTATTACTTCAGCAGTGGGAATTAAAAACTTTCTATCATTTTTCTCATCTAACTTAACTTCAAATTGGTCATTTTCAAATTTAGGAAGTTGTCCAGTACCATACATTGAATCATCACTGGCCATTAAAGGTGGCGATATTTCTTTATAACCATTTGTTTGAGTATGAACATCAATCATAAAATTAGATATAGCTCTTTCAAGAGCTGCCAATTTATCCTTAACAAAAACAAATCTAGAACCAGTAGTTTTAGTCGCTAGATTAAAATCTAACATGTTAAGTTTTTCACCTATTTCATAATGTGATCTTGCGTTGAAATCAAATTTAGGAATAGA
>MDSV01106511.1_pt1 | contig 12051 bp, 11 predicted proteins | sample 810851 | NCBI WGS metagenome assembly MDSV01 (sample SAMN05326640, study PRJNA326480) | marine metagenome | isolation source: seawater | place: Atlantic Ocean: North East | collected 2012 | reverse complement strand
TTTGAGATTAGTTCTGATATTTGTTCAGCAATTTCTTTTGGATCTCTAGAATTTAAAGTCTGACCAACTTTATTAGAATTAATAAAATTTGACATTTCTGGAAGATCACTTGACAAGACTGGAATCCCAGCATGAATGTAATCAAAGACTTTGTTTGGCAGAGAATATCTATATGCTAAACAACTATTTTCTTCAAATGAAAGACCTAAATCAAAAAACTTGGTAATATATCTTAAATCATAAAATGGCACCCTCCCAATAAAAAAAACTTTGCTAGTTAAATTTTCTTTAATAACATATTCTTGTAAACTTAATTCAAGATCACCGGAACCGAAAATGAAAAGTTTAACATCAATAAACTTTACCGCTTTTATCATCAAATCAATACCCCGGTCTTTATTTAAACTTCCTTGATATATTATATTTTTTTCATCAAATTGAAATCCTGGTATACTAAAATTAGTAATTTTTTCAGTATCTAGGGAAGGTACATTTTTTATAACAGTAATTGAGTTACCATATTTTTTCTTATAAAAATTAGCGTAACCTTCACTAACTGTGATAACATTTTTTAGTTTTGGAAAAATCTTTGATTCTATATACATCCAAAATAGCTTAATTTTTTTTTTGGAAAGTAACTCAGGAACCTCGGTAAACAATTCATGTGAATCATAGATAATATGTGATTTTTTTAATTTCGAAACAAGAAAATTTGGCAAAATAGTATCTAAATCATTTGAGATAAGTATGTGACTTTTATTGACTAACAATAAAAAAAATAATCTCAAATTAAAAAACATATAAAAAAGAAATCCTTTTTTAAAAAACATATTAAATCTAATGACCTTATAAGGTCTTGATGCTAACCTTTGGGAGTTTTTCTTTCTACCAACTAATGTAACATCATAACCATGATTATAAAGTGATAAACACATTTTATGAACTCTATGATCAGAAATGAGATCAGTAGTTACAGAAGCTATTACTTTCTTCAAAATCTTTATTTTTTTATTAAAAAACGTTAAACGTTATTATATTAGTAAAATGATATTGGAAAATAATAAATCCTTACTAAATCATAATACTTTTATGGTTAATTGTTTTGCAGAACAATTTATTTCTGTGAAAAAAGAACAAGATATTATTGATGCTATAAAAATCTTAAATAAAAATAAAAAAAAACACTTTATTTTAGGAGGAGGAAGCAACATATTATTTACTAAAGACATTTCAGGTGTTATTATACACAACAAAATAGAAGGAATCAAAATAATCAAAGAAGATAAATTAACAGCAACTATAAAAGTTGGGTCAGGAGTCATATGGAATGATTTTGTAAAATGGTCCATAGAAAGAAAATTATGGGGAATTGAGAATCTTATTTTAATACCAGGAACAGTTGGAGCGGCACCAATTCAAAATATTGGAGCCTACGGAGTAGAAATTAAAGATGTATTTAAAAATTTAAAAGCCTTTAATCTTAAAACAGGTGAAAAAAAAAAAATTTTCAAAAAAAGAATGCTTATTTGGATATAGAGATTCTATTTTTAAAAATAAACTAAAAAATAAATTTTTTATCTGTGAAATTCAAGTTGTTCTTCAAAAAAAAGACAACCCCATACTGACATATGAAAACTTGAAATTTGAATTTAAAAACAAACAAAAAGCATTAACAATTAAAAATATTAGTGATGTGATTTCTGAGATCAGGAATAGAAAATTACCCAACCCAAATAAATTAGGAAACTGTGGAAGTTTTTTTAAAAACCCTGTTATTAACGAAAAGGAGTTTCAAGTTTTGAAAAAAAAATTTCCAGAAATCAAATATTTTAAAAAAAATGAAAAAGTTAAATTATCTGCTGGTTGGCTAATTGAACAATGTGGCTGGAAAGGAAAAAAAATAAATGATTGTGGTGTATATGAAAAACAAGCATTAGTTTTAGTAAATTTTGGAGGAGCAAGTGGATCAGAAATAAAAAGTTTAGCTCAAAAAATAAAAAAAGATATACTTAATAAATTTAATATTAAATTAGAGGAGGAAGTTCAAATAATTTAAGCTATGATTGAAATAATTTTAATTTCTATATTAATTCTCGGTTTGGGAATCGCTGGTATAGCAATAAAGATACTTGTAAAAAAAAATGGAAGATTCTCTGGCACATGTGCAAGCAATAACCCCTTTCTAAATAAGGATGGGGAAAATTGCTCTTATTGTGGCGCCCCTCCAAACGAAGGTTGTAAATCCAAATAATTTGGAGAATTTGAAGATACAAACTGTAATAAATTTTTTGTTATATAAGTTATGGTATCATCATTCGATTTATATATAATACAAGCATCAATTTTATGATTTTTAATAAATTTTTTGGAATTTATCAATCCCATTGACATACAAGCAGTTGCATAAGCATCTGCATCCATACAATTATCAGCCATAATTGAAACGCTGATTAACTCATTTTCAACTGGAAGGAAAGTTTTAGGACTCATTGTATGAGAAATTATTTTGTTATCAATTTTTTTAATTTTTCTGTAGCTCCCTGATGTTGCTAATGCTTTATTCGATAAATTTAAGATGTACATTGGTTTTTGAATATTCATAAATGGTTTTTCAATAGCAACTACCCAGTCTTTGCCTTTTTTATCACCTGAACAAAAAATCTCTCCACCAATATTTACTATAAAATCATTTATTTTTTTTGATCTTAAAAAATTTGAGATGATATCAACGCTATATCCTTGAGCAATTCCATTTATATCGATTTTTATACCACTATTTTTTTTAAAAATTGTATTATCTTTTATAATTATTTTATCACACCCAATTATACTATCATAATTAATTTGATTATCATAATTAACTATATCATAACCAAAGCCGTGCAAATTTACCACTGGAGCTATTGTAATGTCAAAAAAACCATTAGTTTGATTACAAAGCTCAAGAGATCTTACAAGTACCTGATTGAGATAATTGTCAAGTTTTTTTTCCTTATTTTTATTAACCCTACTAATTAAAGACTCTGGCTTGTAAGAAGATAGTGACAAGTCAATTTCAGACAAAAGACTGTCGATTTGTAACTTTGTAACTGTTTTATTTTTTGAGAAATATTTTATACTATAAAAAGTTCCTTGAGCAGAGCCAATAAGTGTATTTAATTGATGACTATTTTGACAAGAAAAAAAAAATAAAAAAAGAATAAAAATTGATCTAACCTCCAAAATCATCAAATGCAACATTTTCTTCTGGAACTCCGTAGTCATCACACATTTTTAAAACAGCTTGATTCATTAAGGGTGGGCCACAAAAATAAAATTCAATATCTTCTGGATTTTCATGAATACTAAGGTAATTATCAATAAAAGCCTGATGGACAAAGCCTAAAAAACCATCACCTTTGCTGTCATTTAAATCTTTTTTTTCTTTCCAATTATCTTCCTTTAAGGGTTCAGATAAAACTGGATAAAATTTGAAATTCTTGAACTTTTTTTCTAAAGCAAAAAAGTGTTCCATATAAAATAACTCTCTTCTAGACCTTCCTCCATACCAATATGATACTTTTCTATTTGATTTTAGAGTTTTAAATAAATGATATAAATGTGATCTTAGCGGAGCCATACCAGCACCTCCTCCAATATAAACCATTTCAGAATCAGTTTCTTTAATGAAAAACTCACCATATGGGCCAGAGATCGTAACTTCATCACCTGTTCTCAAACCAAAAATATAGGATGAAGCAATACCTGGGTTTACATTTAGCCAATTATTATTTTTTCTATCCCAAGGTGGAGTAGCAATCCTAACATTTAACATTATTTTTCTTCCTTCAGCTGGGTAACTGGCCATTGAATATGCTCTTACAACGCTTTCATCATTCTTCATTACTAAAGGCCATAAATTAAATTTATCCCACTCATATTTAAATTTATCTTTTTCACCGGGATGTTCTTTTGGATGCGCTGATATATCAAAGCTTTCGTATTTAACTTCACCTTCAGGGATTTCAATTTGAATATATCCACCTGCTTCGTAATGCATATCTTCAGGCAACTCAACAATAAACTCTTTGATAAAAGAAGCAACATTATAATTAGAAACAACTTTTGCTTTCCATTGTTTTATTCCAAAAATTTCTTCGGGAATTTGAATTTCCATATCATTTTTAACCTTTACTTGACAACCAAGTCTCCAATTATCTTGTATTTCTTTTCTTGAAAAATATGGCTTTTCAGTTGGCAAAATACTACCGCCCCCTGAATTCACTTGGCATTTACACATAGCACAAGTCCCCCCTCCTCCACAAGCAGAGGGCAAGAAAACTTTATTATTTCCTAATGTAGTAAGAATAGTATCTCCAGCACTAACTTTTAATTTATTTTCACCATTTATTGTTAAGGTTACATCTCCTGAAGGAGAAAGTTTTGCTTTAGCAAATAATAACACCATCACTAAAGATAACATCACTAATAAAAAAATAACAACTGCAAATAAAATTAACTCAAACATAAATCTATTAAATATTTATTCCCATAAAACACATAAAGCCAATGCCCATCAGACCAGTAATTATAAATGTTATACCTAATCCTCTTAGTGGCCTAGGTACATTAGAATATCTTATTTTTTCTCTAATTGCAGCAATTCCAACTATAGCTAAAAACCAACCTACACCAGAGCCAAGAGCAAAAGAGGTAGCTTCAATTATTGTAGAATACTGACGCTCCTGCATAAACAAAGCCCCTCCTAAAATGGAGCAATTCACAGCAATCAAAGGAAGAAAAATACCTAAACTACTATACAGTTGTGGTGAAAACTTCTCAACTAACATTTCAACAAGCTGAACCATGGAAGCAACAACTGCAATAAACATTATTAAACTTAAAAAAGACAAGTCCATGGTAGCAAATCTCGCACCTAACCATGATAAAGCACCTTCTTTAAGAAGATAGTTTTCAAGCAAATAATTAATAGGTACAGTAATACCTAAAACAAAAATTACAGCAGCCCCTAAACCAACACCTGTTTCAACAGTTTTAGATACCGCTAAATACGAACACATTCCAAGAAAATAAGCAAAAATCATATTTTCAATGAAAACACCTTTTATAAATATATTTACTAATTCTTCCATAAATTAATTTTCTTCTAATAGTTCTTCGGGGAATGACTTTCTTGATCTTTGCACCCAAATTATTACTCCGACAACTATAAGGGCCATTGGAGGCAAAATCATTAAATTATTGTTTAAATAAAAACCACCACCTGCTTCATACCATGCATCAGGAAAGACTTGATAACCAAATAATTTACCGGAACCAAATAATTCTCTAAAAAAAGCAACGGCTAAAAGTATCCATCCATAGCCAATTGCGTTTCCAATAGCATCTAAAAATGATGGCCACAAAGTATTTCCAAGAGCAAATGCTTCTAAACGTCCCATTATAATACAGTTTGAAACAATTAGACCAATAAAAACTGATAATTTTTCTTGAACATCAGGTAAAAAAGCTTGTAAAACTTGGTCCACAAAAACAACTAAAGATGAAACAACAACAAGTTGAACAATGATTCTAATTCTAGAAGGTATTACGTTTCTTAAAGCAGAAATTATCATATTACCACAAACCATAACAAAAACTACTGACATTGACATAACTAATGCTTGCTGTAATTGTACAGTAATTGCTAAAGCTGAACAAATTCCTAAAACTTGAATTGTTATAGGGTTTTGATCACCTAGGGGATCACTCAATAATTTTCTATTTTTCTTTGATAAAAGTGAATTTTTCATTTTACTCTCTTATTTTATCGAAATAATTATTATAAACTTCCAAGTCTTTCTTCAACATATTTGTAACACCATCACTAGTAATAGTTCCGCCAGTTATCCCATCAACTTGGTGGTAACTCCCAGCTTCCGCCCCACCCTTGACTACATCAACAGAAACGAACTTATTATTCTGATCAAGAATTTTTTTTCCAATAAAAGCATCTTCAAAAAAAGATTCTCTGATTTCAGCACCTAGTCCAGGTGTTTCGGATTTGTGATCAAATGACGCTCCAAAAATGGTATTACAATCACTCTCTAATGCAATAAATCCCCAAATCGGTCCCCATAAGCCACTTCCAACCATGGGAGCTATATAAAATTCCGATCCTTCTTTTTTAGCAACAAAAAGCGGAAATAATTTATTTTCTTTAGAAAGAGTTTTATCTCTATATTGTTTTTGCACATCAATATTAAATGCTAAAGAATCAATATTTTCATGTTTAACAACCTCTCCAAGAGAGTTAATAACTACTGATTTTCTTATATATTCTGAATAAAGTTGACTTGCTGTCTTTCTATCACTTTTAACCTTTATTGCAGATAAAATATTTATTTTTTTCTTATCAATTTTATTAGCTTTTTTCATGTCAGATAAAGATTCTGAGACAAAAGCTAAAGAAATAGCAACTACCAAGACCATCACAATAGCGAAAGAAAAAGTAAAAATATTTGAATCTTTATTTATATTCATAATTTTAATTATATATTAACTCTGCTTATTCTTCTTTTAACACTGGCCTCAACTACATAATGATCAATCAAAGGGGCCATAACATTCATAAATAAAATTGCAAGCATAATTCCTTCAGGATATGCTGGATTAAATACTCTAATCATGATTCCTAAAAAGCCACATAGAAATCCATAAATCAACTTTCCTGTATTAGTTTGTGCAGCTGAAACTGGATCAGTAGCCATAAATACAATTGCAAACATAAAACCACCAATACATAACTGATGAATAGGATTTAATTCCATGAATGGATTAGCACCCCACAACTTAAAAATTGATGCCATAAAAAATCCGCCTAGCAGAGCAGAAAACATTATTCTCCAAGAACCAAGACCTGTCATAAGTAAAATAGACGCACCAATTAAAACAGCCAACACAGATGTTTCTCCAATAGAACCTGGAATAAAACCAAGAAAAGAGTTCATAAGACTGTATGAACCCTCTGTACTAAAATTACTAAGCACATTATTAACTTGATCTGTAGAAACATTATCTTTTACAAGAGCAGCTAGCTCCCCAAGAGCAGTTTCTCCAGAAATTGCATCAGTATATCCATCAGAGACCCAAACTTTGTCACCAGATAATTTAGTTGGATAAGCAAAGAATGCAAATCCCCTTGCTAACAAAGCAGGATTTAAAATATTCATGCCTGTTCCGCCAAAAACCTCCTTACCAATTACAACGGCAAAAATAACAGAAAGAGCAACAATCCAAAGAGGACAATCTATCGGAAATATTAATGGAATCAACATACCTGTCACTAAATAACCTTCATTAACTTGATGACCTCGAAGCACTGCAAATGCAAATTCAATAGAAAGACCAACTCCGTAAGAAACAATAATCATGGGTGTAACTTTAATTAATCCGTATAAAAACAAATTAAAAAAACTAACAAAGCTAACAGATATAAAACTAGGATCAAATTGTGAGTAATATTGATAACCAATGTTATAGCATCCGAAAATTAAACAAGGAAGAAGAGCTAAAATTATTGTTCCCATTGTTCTTTTCAAATCAATAGAATCTCTAACATGACATTTTGAAGATGTTGTGTGATTAGGGACAAATAAAAATGTTTCAAATGCATCATAGGCAGGATACAACTTTTCTAACCTACCACCCTCAGAAAAATGTGGCTTAATTTTATTCAATGTTTTTCTTAAAAAACCCATAATATTAACTGCATTCTTTTTTAATTAAATCTAAACCATCTCTCAGAATTTCCTGAACTGGAATCTTTGAAGTACATGAAAATTCGCATAATGCAAAATCTTCAGGAGAAACTTCATATATACCTAATTTTTCCATTAGTTCAATATCCTCAACCATTATAGACTTTATCAACTGAACTGGAAAAATATCCATAGGAACTAAATCTTCATATTGACCTGAAACTACATAAGCTCTTTCTTCTCCGTGCATATTAGTATCTAAAGTAACTTCCTTTTTTGGAAATAGAGAAGATAAAAATGCCCTTGAAAAACTAAATTTATTGAATCCTGGCATTGCCCAACCAAATAACTCATGATAATTCCCCTCAGGGATAACAGTTACTTGATCTTCGAAAAAACCTAAATGACCACTTTCGCTAATGTTATCTCCATGTAAAATATTGCCTGAAATAATTCTCTTTAGTCCTGGCTTGACTTTACCTTTCAGTAATTCAATAACGTTCACACCTTGAAAAACATTGTAGTACCTAGGCTTTTTAACTTCTGACCCAGTAACAGCAATTGTTTTATAATTTTTGTATTTTCCAGTTAAAAAAAAGTCACCAATTGTTAAAATAGATTGAAGCGAAAGAGTCCACACAACATCTCCCTTATTAATCGGATCAAGATGATGAATTTGAATTCCAACATTACCGGCAGGATGAGGTCCAAAAAATTTATTTATCTGAGCACCTTGAACATCCCTAATAAATTCAGGCTCACTATCACCTTTTAAATTTAAGTGTACTTGACCATCGCAAAAGCAAGAAATAACATCAAGACCTTTTTGAAACTCCTTTTCTCTACCTATCATAATAAATTCATAGTCAGGTGCTAAAGGCGAGGAATCAAAGCAAGAGATAAAAATAGATTTAGGTTTTTTAATTGGATCAGCACAGACAGAAAAAGGTCTTTGTTTTATAAGAGACCAAAGACCTGAAGTAAAAAATAAGTCTTTTAACTTCTGAAAATCAAAATTTTTGTAACCATTAACATTGTGCTTCTTATACTTATTAGTTTTAGTTGCTTTAATAACTATTTCTAGCAACTTTCTTTTTTTTCCTCTAATAATTTTTTCAATTTTACCACTGACTGGGGACACAAATTGCATTTTCTCAAAGTCCTTATCAAAAAACAAACTATCACCTGCAAGAACTGACTGACCTTCTTTGACACATAATTTTGGCTTAAGACTATGAAAATCTACCGGCTTTAAAGAATATGTAGAGGAGCTAAAATCAGATACTTCTTGATTAGCAGATCCTTTTAAATTTATGTCTTTACCTTTAGTTATACGTACTTCCAAAAGTTGATAATTAGAGATTGAATTTATGAACACGAAAATATAAAATATTAATATATTAAACCACTATATTTGAAAAATTAATTTTATTTTTTTAAACGAAATTGTTAATATATTTTTTGTATGAAGCCTATGTTTTTTTTGTTAATATTCATATTTTTTTTTAAAGCCAACTCACAAATATTAAATGAGCATTTTGCTGATAATATCAAAACAGTTTTAATTCAAAATATTGAAAATGAGCTTCTCGATCCAATTATTAATTTAAATTCCGACGAACAACTACTTTTATCATTTGACGAAATAGGCACAGATCTATCTAACTACAAATACAGTTTTGTTCATTGTAATTCAAAATGGGAGAAATCTGATTTAATAGAATCAGATTATATTGATGGCTTTTATGAAAACTATATTGAAGAATATTTGTTTTCATTTAACACCAATGTTGATTACATAAACTACCAATGTGTATTCCCAAATGAAAACATTAATTTCTTAAAGTCTGGGTTCTATTTCCTCATTGTTAAAAATGAAGATACCGGAGAGGATATAATTAAAAAAAAATTTGTCGTTTATGAGGATATTGTTAGAATTAAAGCAAGATCTAAAAGAGCAACTTACGCTAAAGATATAGAGTCTAAACAAGAAATTGACTTTGAAGTGTTTTATTCAAACTTAGAAATTTTTAACCCCTCAATTGATCTAAATATTTTGATACAAAAAAACGATGAGTGGTTAAGTACAAAAAAAGCAATTAAACCAACTCAAATTAAAAATCAATCAATAAAATTTGACTACGATGAAGAATTAAGTTTTAATGGCGGAAATGAATTTAGAGAATTTAACTCTAGTAATTTGAATTTTTTTTCAAAAAATATTGACACTATCTACTATAAAAACAATCTATACTTAGTTGATCTAATTACAGACAAGCCAAATTCTAACAGACCTTATTTTGAACAATTTGATTTAAATGGAAAATTTATTATTAAAAAAACTAATTCATTTTCACCGAAAAATGAATCCGATTATGTAAATGTGAAATTTAGCCTAAAAAAAAAGAATCAAAACATCAATGAAAAAATATTCATTTTTGGACAATTAACTAATTGGTTAATTGACCCAAATTTTTTACTAAAATACAATGAAGAATCTAAAAACTTTGAAAGAGAATTATTACTGAAGCAAGGCTACTACAATTATCAATATGTGACCTTGAAAAACAACCTGCCTAGTGCTAAAGAAATTGAAGGAGATTATTTTGAAACAAATAATGAATATACAATATACGTATTTCATAAAAATCCATGGAGTAGATACGAAAGACTTGTTGGAGTTGAAAAAATCACATCTAATTCTTTAAATTAATTTTCCTTTTATAATTTAGAAGAAATTTTAATATACACAAAATGACAAAAGCAGTATTTTCTATACCAAATATTAATTGTGAACCAGTAAAATCATACTCCCCTAAAAGCAAAGAAAGAAGTGAGCTAATTAAGGAATATGATCAAATGATGAGTCGGGTTATAGACCTTCCAATGATAATAAATGGAAAAAAAATTACCTCAAAGAAAAAAATTAGCATATCTCCCCCCCACAACCATAAACATATTGTTGCTTATTGTCATTATGGAAATCAAAAAGATGTTAAAAAGGCTATTTTAGCATGTTTGGAAGCAAAACAGAATTGGAAAAACACATCATGGGAACATAGAGCCGCTATTTTTTTAAAAGCAGCTGAACTTCTTGCTGGTCCATATAGACAAAAAATCAATGCAGCAACAATGATAAATCAATCTAAAAATATTCATCAAGCTGAAATTGATGCCTCTTGTGAACTAATTGATTTTTTAAAATTTAATGTTAAATTTTTGAACGAAATATATTCAAAGCAGCCAGAAAGTTCAAATGGGATATGGAATAGAATGGAATATAGGCCTCTTGAAGGATTTGTTTATGCAATTACCCCCTTTAATTTTACATCAATTGCAGCAAATCTATGTCTGGCCCCCGTTCTAATGGGAAACACGGTTATATGGAAACCCTCAGACAGCCAAACATATTCCGCGAAAATTATCATGGACCTTTTAAAAGACGCAGGATTACCTAACGGAGTAATTAATTTGATACACTGCAAACCAGAAGATGCAAATAAAGTTATTTTAAACAACCCTGACTTTTCCGGATTGCATTTTACAGGCTCAACAAAAGTTTTTAAATCATTATGGAAAGAAATTGGAAAAAATATTTCTAAATATACTTCATACCCTCGGATTGTAGGAGAAACAGGGGGAAAGGATTTTATAATCTCTCATAGATCAGCTAATATTGATGAAGTTGTTACAGCAATAATAAGAGGCGGGTTTGAATACCAAGGTCAAAAATGCTCTGCCGCATCAAGGATTTACATTCCAAAAAGTCAATGGTCAAAAATTGAAAAAAAATTAATTTCTGAAATGAAAACAATAAAAGTTGGAGACCCTAGAGATTTTTCAAACTTTGTAAATGCTGTTATACATAAAAACTCATTTAATAAATTAAAATCTGTAATTAAAAAAGCAAAAAATGACAAAAATGCCAAAATTATATTCGGAGGAGAATGTGATGATAGCATTGGCTATTTCATAGAACCAACTATTATTTTAACTAATGACCCAAATTACGATACAATGAAAAATGAATTATTTGGCCCAATTGTAACTATATATATATATAATGATAAAGATTTTGAAAAAACACTTAAATTAATAGATAATACTTCAGACTACGCGCTTACTGGAGCAATTTTTTCAAAGGAAAGAGAAGCAATAGTTAAAGCAACAAATATTTTAGAAAACGCGGCTGGTAACTTTTACATAAATGATAAACCAACAGGCGCCGTTGTATCTCAACAACCTTTTGGAGGATCAAGATCTTCAGGAACTAATGATAAGGCAGGTTCATATTTAAACTTATTGAGATGGG
>MDSV01015517.1_pt1 | contig 12051 bp, 10 predicted proteins | sample 810851 | NCBI WGS metagenome assembly MDSV01 (sample SAMN05326640, study PRJNA326480) | marine metagenome | isolation source: seawater | place: Atlantic Ocean: North East | collected 2012 | reverse complement strand
TTTCGCATTTTGGGTATCTCTCAATGCAGAGGTTGCAATATAGTTAACATTTAAAATATTTTTGCTTTTAAAGTTTTTCTTATAATCAAGCAGTAAGTTAAGTAAATCTTGAATGGTTTTATCTTCTAAGTAACCCTTAGAAAATACATCTCGCCCAAGCCTTAAAGGATGTCTGTAATATTCAACAAGTTCCAGACCTCCATTAAAGATTTTATATTTAATTGCATTTGATCCAATATCAACAATGGCGTATTTCATAACTCAATCTGAGAAGGGCGCAAGAATTTTATATTGTTCATAATTTAAATTATCAAACAATACACCTTCGATATAACATGAATATTGGCCAAGATCTTCACCCCATTTTGGTGGTTCAAGAGTTTCCTTTCCTTCGTAATCTAGTGTATTTAGGATGTATCTAAGAGCACTTAGCCTAGCAATCATTTTGTTATTCGCATTAATAATAATCCAAGGAGAGTTTGATCTAGCAGTTAAGTCAAACATTTGATTTTTATAAAGAGTGAAAACATCCCATTTATTAACCATCAATTTATCTGAAGCAGATAATTTCCAGTATTTTAATCTACTATTTTTTCTTGCTGATAAACGTCTTTGCTGTTGATCTTTGTCGATTGAAAAATAGAATTTAACAACTTCATTACCATTTGAAATTAATTTATCTTCCCACTTATTCACATTAGTCATAAAGTCTTCATAGTGTTTTTTTGTGCAATAGCCCAAAGTTGGTTCTGTCAAAGCTCTGGTATACCAAGAGCGATCAAAAAGAGCAATTTTTCCTTCCTCTGGCAAGTGCTTTTCCCATCTTTTAAACCAATCATCTTTTTCCTGTTTAGTTGGTATTCCTAAATGAATATATCTAAAATTTGATGGGCGCAGATGCTCAGAAAAAAAATTGATAGTTGAAGATTTACCTGCTGTATCTCGCCCTTCAAAACACAAAGCTATTCTTCTTTTATTTTTAATAACATCTTCTTGAAGCTTAAGAAGTTCGACTTGTAATTTATATTTTTCTTTTTTATAAATTATCGGACCTAAAGTCTTATATTGTTCAAATTTATATTCGATGACACTCATGTATATTCTTAGAAAAGAGGATATAGTATAAACAAATATTAACTTTCATGTTATGACTCTAGTTGAATTATCGCTCTTCGGAATCCCTTTAATACTTATTTCGTCCGCTATGTTAGGTTTTTTTACAGCCTATGGTGTGGGAGCAAATGATGTTGCTAATGCCATGGGGACATCTGTGGGTAGCAAAGTCTTAACGATCAAACAAGCAATCTTAGTAGCAGCTATTTTTGAATTTTTAGGAGCATTTCTAGCAGGCGGTGGCGTAACGCAAACAATCAGAAAAGGAGTAATAGATCCTGCACTATTCGAGGGGAATCTAGAAATTTTGATATATGGAATGATTTCAGCCTTATTTGCTGCTGGCACTTGGTTGTTAGTTGCCAGTCTTAGAGGTTGGCCTGTTTCAACTACGCATACTATTGTTGGAGCAATTGTTGGCTTTGGTATATATACACTAGGCATTAATGAGATTAACTGGGCTGTAGTTGGAAATATTGGCCTTTCATGGATTACCTCACCCTTATCCTCAGCCCTAGTAGCTGGCTTATTTTATTACATTTGTAAAACTTACATCATAGATAATGAATCAAGATTTAAAGGCTTGATCATAAGAATTTATATATTCCTTGCAGGGTTTGCTATAGCACTTATTACTGTTACTAAAGGATTAAAAAATATATTCAAACAACAAGAATTGTTTGTTAGTTTTCAACAAAGCGTTTTAATTTCTGCCTTAGCTGCAATTGTATTTACTTTTATTTTCTACTATTTTTCTAAGGCTAAATTAAAAAAATCTGTAAATTCTGAATCACAGTTTGCCTACCTTATGATCTTTACTTCATGTGCAGTAGCCTTTGCACATGGATCTAATGATGTTGCTAATGCTATAGGACCATTAGCTGCAATCAATCAAGCAACTAGCCAACTTTTAAATCAACCATACTCCCTTGAAACTCCTCTATGGATACTCTTCCTCGGAGCTGCTGGGATTGTTTTAGGTTTGGCTACACTAGGTTATAGAGTTATGAAAACTATTGGTGAAAAGATTGTTAAACTCACACCAAGTAAAGGCTTTTCTGCTCAACTTGCTGCCGCCTTAACAGTAGTGATTGCAAGTCAATTAGATATGCCTGTATCAACGACTCATACCTTAGTAGGCGCAGTTATTGGAATTGGGCTTGTTGAAGGAGCAAGTACAATAAATTTTAATTCGGTGAGAACTATTGTTTTATCTTGGGTGGTGACATTACCTGCTGGCGCTCTTTTATCAATAGCATTTTTAGAGATATTTACTAATCTTTTCACTTATTAATTAAATTGCTACTAATCTGTAACAATTTTGCCACACATTAAGATTATTTTTAATTTTTAATTAAGGAATTTTAAATGAAAAAAATTAATCTCTTTTTACTAATTAGTTTATTTTCTTTTACTTTTTATGCTCAAGAATCAACAACCGAAGATGTAGTTGATTCAATTGAAGAAGTTGTATCTGTAGGGACTAGAGCTAGCTTAAAATCAGGTCTCGATAAACAAAAAGAATCCAACCAAGTAGTTTCAATTGTTGATTCCGATGCAATAGGTGATTTTCCAGATGAAACTGCAGCTGAAGCTGTTAGAAGACTTTCAGGTGTTTCAGTTGAAAATGATCAAGGAGAAGGCCGTTACGTTACTCTTAGAGGTATGGCCGGTGGTTTAAATGCTGTTGCAATGAATGGTGCATTAGTACCAGCTCCTGAAGGAGGCAGAAAAGTCCTACTTGATGGTTTACCAACAGAACTCCTAGATTCAATTGAAGTGTATAAAACACTTACACCTAACCAAGATTTAGAGGGCATCGGTGGTAGGATTGAATTTAATACAAAAAAAGCTACAGACCTAGATGAACAAGTTCTAAAATTTAGATACGATACGCAATATAACGAATTCTCTAAAAGAACTAATAACCCAAAATACTCACTTACGTATGGTGACAAATTCACCGAAAGTTTTGGTGCAATATTTGGATATACATTTCAAAGTAAACATATCATTTCTAATAACAATGAAGTTGGTTATGAGCCTTGGAATGTTGATGATAATGGTAATAAATATCTAGCTCGTGATTGGGAAATGAGATTCTATGATCTAACTAGAGAAAGAGAGGGTATGACTCTTGATATGGATTTTGAATATTCGCCCAATACATCTTTTTTTGTGAATTATCTTTTTAATGAATATGTTGATGATGAAGTTAGACACAAAGATGAATACAGAGCAAGGAATGTTGTTGAATCATCCATCACACCAACATCAGCTGCATATCAAAGAATAACTGCTGACAAAGAAACAAGAAAACGTATAGAAACAAGACAAATTGAAACACAAATTATTGGTGGAGAAACTAGTTTTGGAGATCTAAATTTTAAGTTTCAAGCAAGTAATTCTTTTGCTGAAGAAGCTGATGACAATAACGTAGATGGTAAATTCAGGAGTGAATGTCGAATTAGAGAAGGAGACGAAATTTGTGGTACATACAACTGGTCTGACCCAAAATTTATAAATGTTGTATTAGCTCCAGCAGCATCAGATTTACTTGATCCAAGCTCATATGGATGGGATGAATTTGAAATTGATTATGGTGTCATACAGGATGAAGAAAAAGCTGTTAAATTTGATTTTGAGAATGAAAACTTTGAATTGTTTGATACACCAATGGTTTTGCAATTTGGTTACAAATTTAGCAGTAGAAATAAGTCTAATACTGAAGGAAATCTAGATGGAAGTGATGCTATGTCACCATTTGGGATGATTTCTTATAACCCCTATACTCCAGATAAGTGGTATTTTCCACAAACACTTGGATTTTTTGCAGACCCAGATTTCCTATTTAGTGCACAATCACAATTTAGACCATTAGACGTAGAATTAGCAGATTTTTGGGAAACTGAAGAAGAAATTAATGCATTTTATCTAATGTCTACCTTCGATTATGGCAACGCAGTGGTTGTTGCAGGTGTCAGACATGAAGATACTTCATTTAAAACATTTGGATATAACGATGGTGATATTAATGATGTCCTAAGTTTTAATCGAGACTATGGATTTACCGCTCCAAGCATAAATGTGAAATATTTTTTGGATGATAATACACAATTAAGAGGAGCGTACTATCGATCTTTATCAAGACCAGGTTTTGGAGAAACAGCACCTATAGCAGATATTAGCGAAAACGAAGGTAGTGGTCAGTTTAGAGGCTCTATGGGTAACCCAGATTTAGAACCATACGAATCTAATAACCTAGATTTTTCATATGAATACTACAATGATGGTTTAGTTTTAACTGCTGGAGTTTTCTATAAGGATATTGAAAATACTATTTACCCAAGGGTTATTGCAGATCAGACCATTGGTGGAATATTTTTTACAGAGCTTGAAACCTATGCTAATGCAGGATCTTCTTCAATATTAGGGATTGAATTAAATCTGTTCGCTGAATTAGATAATTACTTACCTATTGATGGCTTTTTTGCAGCTTTCAATACAACTTTAAGTGATGGAAAAAGCGATTTTGACACCGGTTTAGGTACATTTACAATCCCATTTAGAAAACTTTCTGAAGAAAATGCCAACCTTTCATTAGGTTACGACAAAGGGAAAATAGACGCTAGATTAGCTGTGAACTATCGCTCAAGCTATCTTGATTACCTTGGCGATGAAGGTGAAGACTTGCTTGATAGTGATTTTAATTATGGTTTCATTAGATTTACAGATGACTATCTCTCTTACGATTTAACCGCTAAATATAAATATTCAGATAATCTTTCATTCAAATTTGAAGGTAAAAATTTAGGCAATAGACCTGAATATTACTATTGGAATACTTCAGATAGGCTGTCACAATATGATGAGTATGGATACACATTGTCTTTTGGCGTCAGATATAGCTACTAAATCTAGATCATATTTATTAAGAGCAAGTTTTTTACTTGCTCTTTTTTTTCATTCTTTATTATTGTTTGCGGAGAAAATAGATTACGTATATGAAACTGAAGCAGTCTCTTCAATAGGAGATGCCGCCGATGACCCAGCAATCTGGTTTAATCACGTAGATCCTACTCAATCCTTAATTTTTGGAACAGATAAGCGAAAAGGTATTCATGTCTACGACTTATATGGCAAAGAATTAAGTTTCTCTGAACTAGGTGCTACAAATAATATTGATCTAAGAGTTATAGATGAGAATGTTCATATGGTTATTTCAAATAGATCTTCGAGCACACTTGGCTATTGGATATTCCCTGAATCTAACTTGTTTAAGTATTTTTCAGATCATCCGACAGATGCCTTTACAGAAGATATTACTCATTATCACCTCGAAGCAAATATGAATGTTTATGGCATATGCATGGGATTTGTAAATGGTCTACCGTTTGCAGCATTGACCGAAGAAGAGGGCCCAACGGTTCAGGTGTGGAACCTTATTTCTAAGGAAGTAGTTGGAGAAATTAATATTATCGTTGATGAAGAAGATGCACCTAAATCAGGTAACGAAGCTGAAGGCTGTGTATTTGATGATGAAAATAGCCGTTTATTGATCTCCAGAGAGGGCTCTAAAGGTTATTTGAAAGCTTATGAGTCAGATTCACTACAAATGATAGAAGTTGTTGATTCAAGAGATGGGAATATTATTGGTGATCCGGAAGGTGTAGCAATATATAAAACTTCTGATACAGAAGGATACATCATACTCTCCTCACAAGGTGGTAATGAATTTAACCTGTACGACCGAAAAAGTTTAGATTTTGTTAGTAAATTTAAAATCAATTCCGTTGAAGATACTGATGGTTTAGATGTCACTAATGAAGCCGTTGAGGGGATATTTCCAAAAGGGTTTTTAGTGGTACAAGACGGTAGAAACTTGCCTAATAATCAAAATTTTAAATTAGTGAGTATGGAAGAAGTGCTCAAAAAAAAACTGAGCGCTCCTGGCTTGATCAATTAAAAGAATTTAGTGTTAATAATCCACTTTTAGCACCACTTATAATCACACTTTTAGGATTTTTAGAATCTTTTGTAATTAGTGGTTTCTTTTTCCCGAGTTTGTTACTTTATTTAATGGCTGTATTCCTCTTTTTAGAAGGTATATCAGGTTTATTCTTTATTACCTTGTGTGGTTATATAGGATCCTTTGTAGGTGATCAGTCCAGCTATTTGATGGGAAGAATCTATGGAACTAAAGCATTGAAATGGAATTTCATTAAAAGCAGGCAAAAACAAGTAGATAAGGTCAAACAGACATTCGATAAATACGAATTTACCGCCATTCTTATAGGCAGAATGACACCTAGTTTGCGCCCATTTTCACCTTTTTTTGTTGGCGTCTTCAGATTGAATTACCAGAGATTTTTGATTTTTGATCTGATTGCCTGCAGTGTTTGGGCTTCAGGTTTGGTGCTTTTAGTGGTTTTATGGGATTATATAGCTAGTTTTTTTTAATATGTTAGGTCTTTTAAGCTTAGTTCTGCTGGTAATTCTTGTTTTGCTACTTCTGCATTACTTTTTTACTCAAAAAACTTCAGGACTAATTAAGAACTTTTTACTTAAATTTGCTGGTATCGTGCTCACCATCATTTGTGTATATTTGTTTATAAGGCTTATAAGGTTTGTGCTATAGAGTGGCTGATTCTATTTTTACCAAAATCAAAAACAAAGAAATACCAGGAAATATTGTTTATGAAGATGACCAATGCTTTGCTCTAGAAGATATCAACCCACAGGCTCCAGTTCATGTTCTTATTATCCCGCACAAGGAAATTACCAAAGTGTCAGATACCTCACCTGAGGATGAAGATCTGCTAGGCCACTTGCTTTATGTTTCGAAAAAAATTGCAGATAAATATGATCTAAAAGATAACTACAGATTAATTATTAATAATGGAGCAGGCGCCGGCCAAAGTGTTTTTCATATACATGTACATTTAATGGGTGGTAGAAGCCTTGTATGGCCTCCAGGCTAAACGAAAGTGGCCCCAACAAGAAGAATCGCTACAATAATACCAATCAATATAAAAAATATTACTATATTTTTCATAACTGTTTTATCATCTTCCATACTGAAATTTTATAGATAATAAAATGATTCGTATAGAGCCTTACAACGATAAAGAGGTCAAATCTGTTTTGACAAATCTCATGAACAATGACGAGTTCATGAAATTTATTAAAGTTAATTTAAATAAATCTACATCAAAATTTTTATCAATACCTGGTTCTTCTTTACTAGTAATGCAGTTATTTAAATCAAAAATTAAAAAGATAAATTCCATAGAAGAATTTCAAGACCAAGTTAAATTAGTATTAAAGAGTGTTGTCGATCAAACTATTGAAGACTTTGAAACAAAAGGATTAAAAAATCTTGAATCTGATAAACCTTATTTATTTATAGGCAATCATAGAGATATAACACTCGATTCTGCACTTTGTAATTTTGCGCTAGATAGTATCGGTATGGATACAACTTTTAATGCTATTGGGGATAACTTAGTTAGTGTGGATTGGATGGGAGATTTATTAAGACTTAATAAAAGCTTTGTTATTTCTCGATCTGGATCCACCAAAAAAGAAATCTACTCTAATTTATTTAAAGCTTCTCAATTTATTAAAGATAAATTGGATGGTGGTAATCATGTTTGGATTGCTCAAAAACAAGGAAGATCAAAAGATGGGATTGATAAGACAGATCCAGCCGTTCTTAAAATGCTCCATATTGCTCTTAGAAAAACCTGTGAATTTCAAGATATTACTAATTATTACAATATTGTTCCTTGTTCAATTTCATATGAAATTGATCCCTTAGCTGTCGAAAAATCAAAACAGTTACAAAACACAGAATCAAAAGATTTAAATGAAGATATCTCACATATATTTAAAGGTGTAATGTCTGAAAAGGGGAAAGTAAAATTATGTTTTGCTGATTGTATACAGGGTACTTATACTCCTGAGACTCTAGCGCATGAGATAGATAAACAAATTTTAAATAATTATGCACATTGGGAAACAAATTTATATGCATATGAATTTTTAAATGGTGAGGTAGAAGACACTAAATTTCCAAGAGCAAGTAAATACTTTAATGATTTAAGAGCTTCTATGACTAACAAGGACTTAAATTATATAATGTCTCAATACGCCAATCCAATTATGGCAAAAAAGGAAATTAATAATGAGTGATGACCAATTTTATGATTCAGAAGAAGAAAAAGAAAACTCTTCATCTGATGCAAATGTAGCTTTAGTAATAATTATTTGTGGTGTGATAGGCGCGACTATTTTCGTTTCTTCTTTATGAGCTTAAAAACACAAGATTTATTTAACGTAAGTAATAAAGTTGTTGTAGTTACGGGTGGATCAAGAGGAATTGGCGAAATGATTACCTCTGGCTTTTTAGCAAATGGCTCAAGAGTCTATATTACTGCTAGAAAAGAGGAAGCCTTAATAAGTAAAGCTGAAGAGCTGTCAAAAAAATATGATTTTAATTGTATTCCTGTAAGTGGAGATATTTCAAATACTGAAGGTATTACTGCTTTAGTTAATTTTTTAAATGATGCAGAACCAGATGGGATTGATTTTCTAATTAATAATGCTGGTGCAGCATGGGGTGCAAAGTATGATGATTTTCCTGAAAGTGGGTGGGACAAAGTAATAGATTTAAATCTGAAGACACCCTTTTTTCTGACACAAAAGTTAACTCCATCTCTTGAGAAGAAGGGCACACCAGAAGACCCATCAAGAGTTGTAAATATTGCTTCAATTGATGGTTTACATGTACCAATGATGGAAACTTACTCTTATACTGCCTCAAAATCAGGGATTATTCATTTAACTAAACATTTAGCTAAAACATTGGTAAATAGAAATATTATTGTTAATGCCATAGCTCCAGGTCCATTTGATAGTCATATGTTAGGTAAAGCAGTAAATTTTGATTACTCATTCATAGCAGAATCTGTGCCAAGAAAAAGAATTGGAACTCCTGAGGATATTGCTGGATTATGCATGTATCTTTGTTCCAGAGCAGGAGCCTACACCATCGGTGAAACTATTACTTGTGATGGTGGATTAGCTAAATTACTTTAAGCAGATAAATATTTTTCTGCGTCTAATGCTGCCATGCAACCAAACCCAGCGCTTGTTATAGCTTGTCTGTAAGTGAAATCTGCAACATCTCCTGCTGCGAATACGCCTGGAACTGAAGTCGAAGTTGCCCCATGATCAAAGCCAGATTTAGTAATGATATATCCATCTTTCATTTCTAATTGGTCTTTAAAAATATCAGTATTAGGCTTATGGCCAATAGCAATGAAAACACCTTCTACTTTTATGATTGATTCTTCTCCGGAATTTGTTGCTATTTTGATACTGTTAACTACCTGATCGCCTAGCACCTCTTTTAGGTTTGAGTTTAAAACTAAAGATATTTTTCCTTCTTTTACTCTTTTGAACATTCTGTCCTGAAGAATTTTTTCTGCTCTGAATTCATCACGTCTATGAACTAGGTATACTTTCGAACAGATATTACTTAAATAGAGAGCTTCTTCCACTGCGGTATTACCGCCACCAATAACAGCTACTTCTTGATCTTTATAGAAGAACCCATCGCAAGTAGCGCAAGCACTTACTCCTTTACCTAAGAAACTTTTTTCACTTTCAAGTCCTAAATATTTTGCTGACGCACCAGTTGCTATTATGAGAGATTTTGCAGAATATGAATCTTTTCCACCGTCTAATTTAAGAGGCGATTGAGTAAAATCTACTTGCTTAATATGGTCATGAATTATTTTTACATTGTATTTTTCAGCGTGTTTTTTCATTCTGACCATTAAATCAGGGCCCTGAAGATCTTCAAAATCACCCGGCCAATTTTCAACTTCAGTTGTTGTTGTGAGTTGTCCTCCAACTTCTAAACCCGTTATTAATGTTGGTTCAAGATTTGCTCTTGCAGCATAAATCGCCGATGTATAGCCAGCTGGGCCTGATCCTAAAATTATTAATTTATGTTCCATAATTTTTTATTTAAAAACAAGAGTACTTGCGGTTTTTTAGTTACAATATCTTAGCATGTCAATAGATAGAATATATAGAGAGTTTTTTGGCTTTAGCCTGATCATTGTCTCTCTTTTTCTCTTTGTAAGTTTAGTAACTTTTTCTGCGCAAGATAATGTTGACAACCTTCTCTCTAATTCGAAAAACTATTTAAATAACTTTGGTTATTTAGGAGCATTGTTTTCTTCCACTGTTTTTTCTTATATTGGATTTGCTGCTTATTATTTTGCTTTAATTTGCTTTTATTTTGGGATGATTTTATTTTTTTCATCCTCCTCAAAAGATTTTTCAGAGCGCCTAAATTTCTTAAATAATGTTCTTTATAGCTTTATCTCAATATTTCCACTCACATTATTTTTTGTAAGCTTCATAAATTCAAGTAATACGGAACTAAGTCTGCTCTCCATTAATGCCGGAGGTTTAGCAGGGGATAATTTGTTAATAATTCTAAATACATATGCAAATAGTTTGGTCGTTGGATCGATATCAGGGATCGTATTTTTAACACTACAATATTTTATTTTTTACGATCTTTTAAATTTTATTAATTCATTTTTTAAAAGCGATAAAACTCCAATAAAAAAACAAGCAAAATCTCAAAATATTGTTAAGGAAGTTGAAAAACCTAAAGTAGTAAAACAAAAAGAAGCAACAACTATTGATGCCCCAAAATCAGATCCTCTAAAAATTGAACAAGAAGATTTCATAGATTTATTAGATAAAAAAATTGATGATTCTAGTGAAGTAACTAAAGATTATCTTGAAAATCTAGCAGAGAATTTGGTTAATAAACTAGAGGAATTTGGCATTGAAGGAAGAGTAGAAGACTCTTTACCTGGTCCAGTTATTACTCGATTTGAAATCAGCCTAGCACCAGGAACAAAAGCTAGCCAAGTGACCAATATTGCAAATGATTTAGCGAGATCATTAGCAGTTAAGAGTGTAAGAGTAGTTGAAGTTATTGAAGGTAAATCATCTATTGGTATAGAAATACCAAATCCAAAAAGAAAGGAAGTTTCTCTATATTCAAGTGTTCAAGAACATCCGAAAGAAACATTGAAGCCCTTGGAATTTTGCATCGGTAAAGACATAGCTGGTGAAAGTGCAAAAATTGATTTACAACAGTTACCTCACTTATTAATTGCTGGCACAACTGGTTCAGGAAAGTCAGTTGGGGTTAACACCATACTCCTTAATTTATTGAGAAATAATAGCCCAGCAAATTTAAAATTATTGTTAATAGATCCTAAAATGCTGGAACTTTCGGTTTATGACGATATTCCACATCTAATTACACCAGTAATTACAGATATGCAAAAAGCTGCGAATGGTTTGAATTGGTGTGTAAAAGAAATGGATAAGAGATATAAACTTATGTCGATTCTGGGTGTAAGAAATCTTGAAGGTTACAATCAGAAAGCTTTAAAACCTTCCTCAATTCCTCAAGAACAAAAAGAACTTTTACTCGAAGAGCTAGATGGAGATATTACAACACTTCCGTACATTGTTGTGGTAATTGATGAATTAGCTGATCTCATGATGGTAACAGGTAAAAAAGTTGAACAACTTATTGCAAGACTTGCACAAAAAGCAAGAGCGTCCGGAATTCATTTAGTTATAGCAACCCAAAGGCCTTCAGTAGATGTTATAACTGGGCTGATAAAAGCAAATATACCTTCGAGAATGTCGTTTTTAGTTTCTTCAAAAGTTGATTCAAGAACTATCCTCGACCAGGGCGGTGCAGAACAGTTACTTGGTAAAGGAGATATGTTGTTTATTGAACCGGGAACATCAATACCAAAAAGGATTCACGGAGCTTTTGTAAAAGATGATGAAGTTCAAAAAATCACAAAATATCTTAGAGAAACTGGT
>MDSV01124176.1_pt1 | contig 12052 bp, 12 predicted proteins | sample 810851 | NCBI WGS metagenome assembly MDSV01 (sample SAMN05326640, study PRJNA326480) | marine metagenome | isolation source: seawater | place: Atlantic Ocean: North East | collected 2012 | reverse complement strand
ATTTATATCTTCTGATCTTCGCATCAAAAACATCTCCATAATTCTTTTACTCGCACCCATTAAATTGACTGGATTGGCTGCTTTATCAGTACTAACACAAAAATATTTTTTTGTTGAGTTTTTGATGGCTTGTTTTATTGTCTTATCTGTATTAAAAATATTAACATCTATCATTCTCATCAATGTGTAAGCATCCTCTTCACTTCTTACATGCTTTAATGCGGATAGATTTAATACGAAGTCGTATTGACCATCTGATTTGATAAATGAATCATATTGAACTGAGTCGATATCCAGTGCATAAGTTCTAAATTCTCCATCAATATAGCCATATGAACTTCTAATATCTCTTACTAATTCAGTTAAATTATTTTCACTAATATCAACAATGTGTAATTTCTTTGGATTACGTCTAAAGATTTCTTTAACTACTGCTTGTCCTATTGCGCCAGCTCCACCAATAACGAGAAAAGAAGAAGAAGATACAATTTTTTTAAGTTCATTATGATGATCTTTGATATCATCTTCAAAAAGTTCTTTATTTCGTCCGATTAAATTTAGTATTTTATTTTCATTCATGTCATTCTTTGATCTTTACGCATGATTCGCCATGTTTTTAAACTTCTCATTTTTTTCTATTAATTCTTGAAAAGTACCTTGATCAGCTACTTTTCCTTCATCAATAAAAAATATTTGATCACATTTTTCTACTGTCTTTAAACGATGTGCAATCATAATAATAGTTTTTTCACCACTAAATTTGTGAACAGCTTGCATAATCATTTTTTCAGTTATTCCATCAAGAGAGCTGGTCGCCTCATCAAAAATTAATATCTCTGGTTGATGGTATAAAGCTCTGGCAATTCCAATGCGCTGACGCTGACCACCAGAAAGCTGAACCCCTCTCTCTCCAACTTTAGTATGGACTCCGTTTTTTAAATCTTGAACAAATTCATTAAGGTTAGCTAACTTCAATGCATTGTCTACTTGCTTCAAATTAATTTGGTTCTTTGGAAAACCAAAAGCAACATTTTCTGCAATAGTACCTTCTGATAAAAATATTGCTTGTGCTACGAAACCGATGCTATTTTGCCAAGACCTACGATTTTTATCATCAATAGTTTTGTCGTCAATCTTTAGGAAACCTTCTTGAGGATCTATTAAACCAAGTAATATGTCAACAAGTGTTGATTTTCCAGATCCAGATGGCCCAACTATTCCAATTACTTTTTTAACTGGTATAGATATACTCATTTGGTTTAACACTAATTCTTCTTTTCCTGGATAATTAAATGAAATATTTTCAAGCGATATTTGTTTTGTAGGAATTAGATAGCTTTTTTCTTTTTCACTTTCGATAGATTTATTTATTGCAGGTTTAATTTCTGATGAGTCATTTAAATCTTGGTGAATGGCTTCATAAGCTGCTGTGTTAGACTTAATAGCTGCTAAACTATAATAAATTAACTGAAAAGCGGGCAACAATTTAATACCGGCAATAGCATACACAGAAAGTATTGGGAGAATTAAGCTTAAATTTCCATCGTAATTTATAAATAAATAAAGTATAAGTGATATCATCGAGCCAAAAGCAATTGATTCCATAAAGTAACGTGGAGCATGTCCTAATGCAGAGTTAACAGCATTACTTCGAGCAAAAACGAGGCCACTTTTGAAGAAACGATCTATAAAGTCGTGATTTCTTCCTAGTAACAATACGTCTTTTATACCGCCAAATCCTTCATTCATTAAGCGAAAACGTTTTTCATTCATTTCCGATATTGACCTACCATTTTTTAACAATGTAAGGCTGACAAGTTTAAAAATGAAAAAATATGAAATTGCAAAAACTGCAAAACCAATAATTGCAACTATTGGATCAAAAATAAAAATGCTTATGCTCAAAAAAATCACGAATACAACATTTGCATTTAAATGCATAAAAGGTAACAAAATACCTTGATTTACCCTTGTACTTTCAGTTGCGATTTGTTTTGTTAATTGGGCGCTACTGCCAGATGCATGAAACAACCACTCCTGTTTTAGATAATGTGTGTATAGTCTATCTGAAATTTCAACACCAACTTTATTTGCAAATATAGATATCCGCCATGTTGTATACATAGATATAAAGGATGCAAAAAATAACATAATTAAAACACTAAAACCCAACCAAATTATGAATTGTGATTCTGAGCTCAAACCGCTAGCTCTATAAATATAAGCAATAGTGGTGTCTTGCTGAAGCTGACTCAAGTCACCAACCAACGCCATAAAAGGAATTATGGATGCAACTCCCACTATCTGTGTTAATGACATCATTATAGCCAAAACTTGAAGAGCATAAAAATGTCTTCTTTGACTAATAGTTAGTAAACTAAAAAGATGTTTTAGAGTAATATACATTTTCTAAAAAGTTTGTATCTAATAATAGAAATAGGATTAGGAGTGACTTATTATTTGTAAAATATTTTTATCTAATAAACGACATTCAAATGGTTATCGAACTCTTTTTAAATAACCTTCGGGTGCAACTGATATTAAAATCTTATTATCTATATCTTTGTCTATTACAAAATCGTCACATTCCTTGAGAAACTCCCAAACAGCTGTTTTAGGATTATCACCTTTGTCCCATGATCTGTCATAAAATCCTTTTGGTCTATCTTCAATTAATGTATCAAAGACAGCACAATAGCTTCCAACGCTAACTAGACTTGCATAAGCTCTGAGTTCTTCTAAAACATGATCATGAGTATGATTACTATCTAAAAAAACCATTACTTTTTTACCTTGTTTTGAAAATTCGTGCACCTTAGCTATCATTTCTTCATCTATACTTGATCCCTCAAACATAGTGATTTTTTTGCTCATTGGATGAGCTTCTATAGCTTTTTTGTTATGTTCTCTTATATCTATGTCTATTCCAAGAACCTTGCCATCCTTTATCTCTCCGCATGCCTCTAGAAGAGTTAAGATAGAAGCACTTAATATCAATGAGCCGCCATGAGCAATTCCAGTTTCAATAATCATATCTGGTTTTACTTCCCATATTATTTCTTGAATAGCAACAATATCTTGAGGATACTGAATAATTGGTCGTCCTAACCAAGAAAAATTATATGAGTAATCAACATCTGCAGATTCTGTTAAAAAAATTTCAGCGGCATTTTGCAAGTTTTTATTTTCACTATTTGCATTTATTAAGCTTTCTCTTTTTTGTTCAAATTTCTTTATTTCATTCATTTTTATCCCCAATTAATATGTTAATTTAAGCTTGCACATTTTTTTGCATAAACATAATTATGCCAAGCTTTTAAGATTTCACAATTTGATATTTTCATGAAGCACACTTTGAAGTTTGCTATTATCGCCCCAAAAGGACATAGGTTCAAACTTTGAATATGGATAATGTCCTAAGTTTAATTTCATATCATACCTTTTTTGAATTAGATAATTTTCTACAAATTCTTTTATTGAAATAGGCGAACCGCTACAACAATTAATGATCTGATTATCAATTTTGTTTTGGAGCGCTATTTTTATGATATTTGATACTACTTCTTTTATATGTAAATAATCTCTATTTTGTTCTCCGCCTGACATATTAAATTCCTTTTTACCTTCTTTAATAGCTTTATCTAATAAAGCAATTAATGAGGTTTTGCTCTGGCCTTCTCCAAACATATAAAAGAGCCTAATCCATTTGTAATTAAAATCATATTGTTTTTTTAATTCCTCAATAAATTTCCTTAAACAATCTTTTGCTATTGCGTATGAGTTTGATGGTTTTGCAACTAAATCTTCTTTTAAGCAACCTTCTACAAGTCCATATTCAAAACATGTTCCTGTTATAGATATATCTTTAAGGCCATTTGATATGAGATTTTTAACAAAATTAAAGTTATTTAATAAATTTTTTTCTATATGAATTAGATCGCCATAGTTAGGGAGGCCATCCCAGGCTAGATGAATAACCCTTTCAGGTTTTCCAAAATATTCATAAAGATTTAATTCTTTATTGTTGCTTATATCATAAGGAATATGTTTAGTTTTAGAAGACCAGTCAAAATTCTTAATCTTTTTGCTATCTCTCGATGACGTAATGATCTCTAATCTAGTGTCTTTAATCAGTTCTTTTATTAGATTATTGCCTATGAATCCAGTTGCTCCGGTAACCAATATTTTCATAATACATTTAAACTTGGAACAGCTACAACAAATCTTCCACCCCATTGTTTAATATATGAAAGCTGATCTACTACTTCATCTTTTAAATTCCATGGAAGTATCAAAACATATGCTGGTTTTGATTGTCTTAGGACTTCTTCATCAAGAATTGGAATATGACTAGCTGGAAGATATTTGCCTTGTTTGTATGGAGATTTATCTATAACAAAATCTATAAGGTCATTTTTGACTCCAGCATAATTTAAAAGAGTGTTACCTTTTGCAGCTGCGCCATATCCAACAACAGTCTTGTTTTCTTTTTTAGCTTGAACTAGGAAGTCTAACAAGTCATTTTTTACTTTATCTGTTTTTTCTTGAAATCCTTTATATATTTCAATATCAAATAGACCAAATGACTCCTCTTCTTTTAGCATATTCTCTACATTTGGAGATGTTTCAATCGAGTTATCTTGGTGGGTTGCAAAAATTCTTATACTGCCTCCATGAGTAGGATATTTTTCAACATCATAAAGTTTTAGCCCTTGATTGATAAAAATCTTTTGGACAGTATAAAAGGACAAATATGAAAAATGCTCATGATAAATAGTATCAAATTGATTTTCTTTTATGAGATTTAATAAATGAGGGAATTCCATTGTAACTGTTCCATGAGGCTTGAGAGCTGTTTTCAAACCTTTAACAAAATCATTTATGTCAGGTACATGCGCCAATACATTTTTTCCAAGAATTAAATCAGATTTATCTAGAGTTTTAGCTAAAGCACTTCCAAAAAAATCTCCAATTACATCAATTCCCTTCTCTCTGGCAACAGCTGCTGTATTGCTTGTTGGCTCAATTCCTATACATGGGATATTTTTTTCTTGAAAAAATTGAAGTAGGTATCCATCATTGGAAGCTATTTCTGTAACTTTTGAATTTTCATCCAGCGAGAGCCTTTTTGTCATGGACTCGACGTAGTCCTTTGCATGAGCTAGCCAGCTAGTTGAGTATGAGCTAAAGTAAGCATAATCATTATCAAAAATATCATCTGATTTTTTGTATTCATCTACTTGAACGAGCTTACATTCAGAGCATACAAAAATCTTTAATGGATAAAATACCTCTGGTTCATTGAGCTGTTCTAGCGATAAGTATGAGTTCGATGCAGGTGAATTTGTTAAATCAACAAATTCTATTTTTAGCTCGTTTTTACAGAATCTACATTTCATTTCTATATTCCTTTGAATTTACTATTTAAATGTGGATGATTTTTGTCTCTTTCAGAGAGATTTATTATGTCTTTAGGCCATTTAATTTTTAGTTTTTTATCTAACACATTTAAAGCACCTTCATTTGAAGGCGTATATAGACTGCTGTGAAGATATATCAGTTCAGAATCATCTTCAAGAGTCTGAAAACCGTGTGCAAAACCTTTTGGAATAAAAATCATTTTTTGATTTCGCTCGCTAAGCTCAACATAGAAGATTTCTAAAAAGGTTTTTGAGCCTTTTCTTATATCAACCAATACATCAAGGACACTTCCTTTTATACATTTAACAATTTTTACTTCTGAGTTGGGCTCATATTGAAAATGTAATCCTCTTACTGTGCCAGTTTTTTTTGTTACGGAATGATTAATTTGTTTAATATTAAGATTAAAAATATCTTTCAATTCATTTTGACAAAAAACTCTACTGAATGACCCTCTTTCATCATGAAAGCTTTTTGGATCAACTACATATAAATCCTGAAAATTTGTTTCAATGATATTAAGTTTTTTTTCCACAAATATAAATTAAATCAATAAACTATTATCAAATTTTTTTGAGTTTATATGGCTTTTGAGAACATTTAAACGTATGTAACTTGAATCCCGAAAATTCTTATCAATTAGACCCATATTAAGAATTCCCTCTTTAAGTTCCTTAATAGTTGATTCTAAGTTTTCCTTTGGCTGATAATCTGGGGCAAGCTCATGAAACTTTGAGAAATCAACCTTATAAGACCTTTTGTCAGGTTGAGCATTTTTGTTAATACTAACATTTGTTCCCCCTATGATGTCTGAAACAGCATATGCTAAATCTTTTACTTGATAGTTCCAATCATTGCTACCGATATTAGCTACACAATATGCACCACCGTTTTTAAAATCTCTATCTAATGCCCAATTAGCTGCTCTCGCCATATCTTTTGTATTTATCAAAGGCCTCCAAGGGGATCCATCACTGAGAATATTTATTTCTCCATTTAAAACTGCATCTGCAACGAAATCATTCAGAACCAAATCAAGTCTTGTTCTTTCTGTAAAGCCACAAGCTGTTGCAAATCTTAAACAAGTGATGACAAAATCCTCTGATTCTAGGCCGCGTAAACCTATTTCTGTATCAATTTTAGACTTTGCGTATGCTGTTAATGGATTTAAGTTATCTTCTTCAACTTTTGCATGCTCAGATGCTTCTCCATATACACTGCAGCTCGATGCAAAGACATAATTTTTAACACCAGCTTTTTTTGAAAGCTCAGCAACTTTAATGCTGGATTGAAAATTTATCTCATCAGTTATCTTTTTAAAACTTTGTCCCATTGGATCGTTGCTAATAGCTGCTAAATGGATCACTGAATCAAATTCATTAAGATCATCTATAGTGATGTGTCTTACATCTTTATAAATTTGTTTGTCTAAATTGACTTCTGGGATTATATTTGCCCCTGTTATGCAATGAGAAAAAAGACCTAAATCGATGCCAACAATTTCTGCCATTGGATAAGAGGACCTTATTTCTTTTACTAAAGATGGGCCTATATATCCAAGGTTACCAGTAATCAATATTTTCATAGTGTATACCTAATTTAACAAGTTATATTTTCGATATAATCTGCTATAGCCAATGCTGAAGTCAGTCCAGGAGATTCTATTCCATAAAGAGCTAAATATCCATTGATGCCGTGATTTTTATTTGTATGAATTAAAAAATCTGAAGATGGTTGATATTCATTAACTATTTTGGGTCTAATTCCAGAATAATCAGGCATTAAAGATTCTTCATTTACATTTGGGAAATATTTTTTTATAGCTTCATAAAAAGATTTTCGTAAATTTTCATTAACACTATAATCAATTTTATCAATCCACTCTGTATCAGGTCCAAATTTGCCTCTTCCTGAGAGATCCAAAGTTAAATGTATTCCAAGTCCTGCTTTATTTGGAACAGGATAAATTAATTTTGAAAATGGTACTTTTTCAGCATAACTGAAATAGTTGCCCTTACATAAATACCTTTTAGGTATGTTTCTTTTATCAAGTTCACTTATTAAACTACTTATTTTTTGTGCATCCAGTCCTGCACAATTAATAATATTTTTTGCAGTCACCTCAAAGTCATTATCATTTACAGAAATTGCAAAGCTTTTTTTAGAATATTTTATTGAAGTTACTTTGGAATTTAATGAAATTAAACCACCGTTTTTTTCAAAATCTGATAAAAGAGAAATCATAAAGCTATGACTATCCAATATACCTGTTTTTGGTGATAATATTGCTTTTTCAGCTTGTAACTCTGGCTCACACGATTGTATATCGCTTTTATCGAGGATCTCTAAATCTGTAACTCCATTATTAATGCCTTTTTTGTATATTTCTAATAAAGAATCTACTTCATATTTATTATTTGCAACAATCAGCTTGCCAACCAATTGAAATGGAATATTATTTTCAGAGCAAAAATCTATTAATAGTTTTTTACCATTTACACAAAATTTACTTTTTAAGCTATTTTTTTGATAATAAATGCCTGCATGAATAACCTCGCTGTTTCTTGAACTAATTCCTGAACCGACAATAGTATTTTTTTCTATAAGTAAAACTTTTTTCTTTGCTTTTGATAAAGCTCTAGCTATAGATAAACCTACAGCTCCTGCTCCAATAACTATAGTGTCAAAATCTTCCGACATTGTTTTTAAAAATAAATATTAAAATGAAGTTAGGTTAGATTTAACTCCAAGATTTCCATGGCGCTTTATCTTGATCCCACAGTTCGTTTAGCATTGTCTTGTCCCTCAATGTATCCATGCATTGCCAAAATCCATTATGCCTATAAGCAGCTAATTCTTTTCTTTTTGAAAGTGTTCGAAGTGGATATTGTTCAAATATTGTTGAATCGTCTTTTATTAAATCTAAAACCTCAGGTTCGCAAACCATAAACCCACCATTTATCCAATTTCCGTCACCAGCTGGCTTTTCAATAAATTTATTTACTAAGTTAGATTTTATGTCTAGTGCACCAAATCTTCCAGCAGGCTGAATTGCTGTCATTGTGGCTTTTTTCTTATTTTTTTTGTGAAATTTAAGTAGTTCTTTTATGTTTAAATCACAAACACCATCTCCATATGTCAACATAAAGGTATTATTAGAAATGTATTTTTTTGCGCGCTTAATTCTACCTCCAGTCATGCTACTTATACCTGTATCTAAAAGAGTGACTTTCCAGGGTTCACTTGAATTATTATGAACTTCCATATTCCCTTTTGACATGTCAAATGTGACATCGCTTTGATGAAGATAATAATTAGCAAAGTATTCTTTTATATAGTAGCCCTTATAGCCTAGTAATATTACGAAATCATTAAAGCCGTAATATGAATACATTTTCATTATATGCCATAGAATTGGGCTACTTCCAATTTCAATCATTGGCTTAGGTTTTATGTCAGTCTCTTCACTGAGTCTGGTTCCAAATCCACCCGCTAATATTAGCACTTTCATTATATAACCCTCTTTCTATTCGATTTTCTGTAAAGCCTTCATTTGATTACTATAAAATAAAGATTCACTTTCTCTAATGTAATCAAAATGTTTCTTGTAAATTCCATTTTGCAATGTCAACATTTTAGATCTATTCATATCCAATTTTTTTTTATAAAGCCTGCTAAACAATAATTGAAAAACAAACTTTATAATTTTGCTGTTATAAAAAAAATTAAGCATTGAAGAAATCACAGAGTAGCCTGCATATTTATAATCATTTATATTTTCTTCAATTTTTTTATCTCTAAATTTATTTGGATCAAGAAAATTTTGAACTATTTTTTTAATTGAATAAATAACATTAGGTTTTATTGGTAATAATCTTTTTATATAAAATATAGTCCTATCTCTGACATCTTGTGACACATTTTTATCGTAAAAAATTTCTAAATATCTGGAAATTTGAACACCTAGGTGAACAAGATCAACAGATTTAATAGTCGTGCTTGCAGAATCAGAGTGAACAGTAAAAAAAGCACCGACTTTAGATAAATATGCAAAATTATGAAGAGAAGTTGCATGAAAAAGAAATCTCATATCGCTACCAATATCATGTTTGTTTGAAGCTTCATAATACAATTTTGCAAGTTCTTTTCTAAACACCATTCCTGTCCAAGTTTGTGGGATATTGCCAGAATGAAACTCATCGAATCCAGACTTGCCACTATAAAAATTCAATTTATATGTACTTGGTTTATCAAATATAAGATTAGTATTTTCATCCACTCTTAATGTATTTAATATAACAAACATAACATTTGGATTATTTTCCAGCACATGAATAGCATCTTTATAAAGATCTTTTGCTAGAAAATCATCATCACTTAAAATGGAAAAGTAAGGTGTATTTACAGTTTTAAGAGCATAACTAAAATTAGCAAGAGCACCAATATTACTTGTATGGCAATAATATTTTATTCGTGAATCATTTTCTTTAAGGCTGCTTACAATATCTTTAGTATTGTCTCCAGATGCGTTATCAAAAATTGATAGTTCTATATCTTTATAACTTTGGTTTAAGACACTCAAAATAGCTCTTTTTAGATACTTTGGACGACGATAGGTGGGAACTAATGCTGTAACTTTAGGATTCATAAAATGTTAGTTGCTTTAATCTTTCTTAAAATAGCTGCGAACAAGAACAATAAGAACTCCAAGCATAAATCCGAATATTGTACCAAGCATGGAAATTGAGGATCTTGAAGGCTCTATTTTTTTTCTTGGAACTGCAGGCTGGTCTAAATATGAGAAAACATAAAACTCATTTGCTTCTATTAGTGCAAGTTGTCGCATTTTTTGTTTGAGAATCTCAGCTATGACTTGCTTTATTTCAGTAAAGCTAGTTAAAGCGATCTGAGTATTTAAAAAATTCATAGCTGTTTCAGCTTCAAGCCTATCTTTAGCTCTAAAATAATCATTAATCTGGTTTACTATCAGCTCTGTCCATTCTTTAGCGATATGTGGTGATTTATGCTTAAAAGAAATGGTTAAAAATTTCGTTTTTTTATTTTGAGAAATTTGTAACTTAGCCATAAATTCTTCGTGACTTTTTTGAGGGTGAGGTATTTCAGCCCATTTTGCAGTTTTAGAATTATATGAAGAATTGTAAATAATAGAATTACTTTCCTCATCCCAAGTTTTCGCAGCCATAAGATCAGGAAGAAAAATATTAGGCAAAATATTTTCTTCAAAAAAACTTAGCGTAGTTATTTTTGTTATTGCTTTAGTTGAATTACCGCCAGATGATGCTGATATGCTTATACCAGCAAGACTAGCCAAGCCCCCCATATCACCTAAAGATCCGCTTGAACTACTTTGCTCGCCAACTGGACTCAAAAGAGCAGTTGATTGATAAATATTTGAAAGAGTAAGGCTATAAATAACTGCAATTATTGAAAACAAAACAGTAGAAGCAGCAATTATAAGCTTACCATTAAGAATTATCTTAAATAATGATTTTATATCTATTTCATCGCCTAGTTGGTGGCTATTATTTAAATCAGTGCTATTGTTCATGAAAGTAATTATATAGTTTTTCGTATTCAAGTTGTTTTTTTTGTAAAAATCTTTTTGTTAAAGCAGTTTTTTTACTTAGTCCATTTGGAGTGAGTATATATAAATAACCTGATTTGTTTTTGTGATTTAAAAAGCTTTTGCATTTTATGAAGCCAACTTCAGTTAAAGCTTTGATGCAATAATTAACTTTACCTAAACTGAAACCCATTTGTTCAGCAATACCCCTTTGTGAAATTTCTGGATTATTATGAACCAAGTGAAGTACTTTTAAATCGTCTTCATTGATTTTTCTATCATTTGTCATAATTAAAGTTGTGAATAGTTTTTGAACACGCTATAGCTACCGCACGGAAAAAATGAGTATTTATACCGTTCAACGGTTGAACTATATAACTTATGTATAAAAAAAACAACTAAATATGAAATTCTTATAATAATTTAAAAATTTTAGAGCTTGAGATATTAATTTTTTTTAGAGCTTAATTTCATCTAAAAATGCTGTTACCTTTCTTTTTTTTCCAAGAACATGTATAAAAATATTTACTCTATCTTTATTTGGCAATGAAGCGATTGTAATAAATGCGCCCTTTAAGGGTCCTTCAGATATTGTAGCCTCTTGTCCAACAAATATTTTTTGAATTATGGGTTCTGAAAAAGAATCTGATTCTATTTTTTTTAATTCAAAAATCTCATCATCTTCTAGTGTTGCAATATTATTATTGAATCGTATAACTTTAGAAATTCCCCTCGTATATTTTATTTTTGAATAATTTTCAATGTCAGAATAAATAAAAATATAGCCAGGAAATAAGGGTTCTACTTTTGGTTCTAAGTTATATTTTTTGGTTTTGATTTTGGGATGATAATACTCAAGATCTTGATTTTGAAGATTGTCCTTGACTCTTTTTAACTCATTAATTTTATATGTTGCAGTCATCCAAACTTTCATAATATTAATCTAGTTTAAACTTGGTACCCGAGGCCGGACTTGAACCGGCACGATATTTCTATCGAGGGATTTTAAGTCCCTTGTGTCTACCAATTCCACCACTCGGGCATATT
>MDSV01045194.1_pt1 | contig 12052 bp, 12 predicted proteins | sample 810851 | NCBI WGS metagenome assembly MDSV01 (sample SAMN05326640, study PRJNA326480) | marine metagenome | isolation source: seawater | place: Atlantic Ocean: North East | collected 2012 | reverse complement strand
GATTTTTTATCTAGTTTTTTCTTAAAATCTTCAATATCCAGCATGTTTATGTTATATTTTATGATATTAATTTCCTGTAAAATTAACATAATTCACTAATGTCCATAGATAAAGATAAAATTAAATATATTAGTAAACTGGCCAGAATATCAGTCGATGAGAAGAAAATTGATGATTTAACTAAAGATCTATCTTCAATATTTGAGTTTATCGAACAACTTAATCAATTAAATACAGATAACGTAGAACCTCTATCATCTATATTAAATGAACCATTAAGAACAAGAAAAGATGAAATAAAAGATGGAAAAATAAGAGATAAAATCTTAGAGAACTCACCCAAAAAAAATGAAGAATTTTTTATTGTACCAAAGGTTATTGAATAATGTCAGATATTACCAAAAAAAGTCTAACTGAAATAGTTGCTTTAATAAAAAAAAAAGAAATAAGATCAGAAGAATTAACACAGGCTTTTGTAAAAAATATTAAAAAAGATAAAAAATTAAATTCACTTATTACAAATTGCTCAGAACAAGCTTTAGACAAAGCTAAAAATTTTGATAAAAAACCTAATTTAGAAAAACTTTTACCTGGAATTCCTATAGCGGTGAAAGATTTATTTTGCACTCAAGGTGTAAAGACAACAGCTGGTAGCAAGATGTTAGAAAACTTCACTCCGAATTATGAATCCACTATAACATCAAATTTATGGAAAGAAGGGGCTTTTCTTTTAGGTAAATTAAATTGTGATGAATATGCAATGGGATCATCAAATGAAACAAGTTATTTTGGAAATGTAATGAATCCAATTGCAGAAAATACTGTACCCGGGGGATCCTCTGGGGGATCCGCTAGTGCATTGGCAGCTGATCTAACTCCAACAACTATTGGAACTGACACAGGTGGATCAATAAGACAACCTGCATCATTTACAGGGACAGTAGGATTAAAACCTACTTATGGTTTATGTTCTAGATGGGGAATAGTGGCTTTTGCTTCATCACTAGATCAAGCTGGACCTATGACTAAAACTGTGGAAGACTGCGCTTTAATGTTAGAAGCAATGGCAGGCTTTGATGAGAAAGACTCTACATCTATTAATAAAAAAAAAGAAAATTACTCCAAAAAATTAACAAACAATATAAAAGGTTTGAAAATAGGAATACCTAAAGAATATAGGGTAGATGGAATGCCTAAAGAAATAGATCAACTTTGGGAAAATGGAAAAAAAATTTTAAAAGAATCTGGAGCAGAAATTATTGATATTTCTTTGCCTAATACAAAATATGCACTACCAACTTACTATATAGTAGCACCTGCAGAAGCTTCTTCGAATTTAGCTAGATATGACGGTGTTAAGTACGGATTTCGATCATCCAAAGGAAATAACCTGATCGAAATGTACGAAAACACAAGATCAGAGGGTTTTGGCGACGAAGTAAAACGTAGAATTTTAATAGGTACTTATGTTCTCTCGTCAGGTTATTATGATGCTTATTATATAAAGGCACAAAAAGTTAGACAATTAATTAAAAATGATTTTGATCAATCTTTTAAGAAAGTAGATGCTATACTTACACCTTCTACTCCAAGTGCAGCTTTTAAAATTGGTGAAAAAAAAAATGATCCTATATCGATGTATCTAAATGATATATTTACTGTTCCAGTTAATTTAGCTGGTATACCTGCGATTTCAATTCCAGCAGGTACAGACAACAATAATTATCCTCTTGGCCTCCAGTTAATAGGCAAACATTTAGATGAACAAAAACTTTTAAATATTGCATTTGCTGTTGAAAAAAAAATAAATTTTAAACAATCCCTTAATAGATGGTGGGAAAAATAATGACTAATAAAGATGGCAAGTATTTAATTAATGGGGATACAGGAAAATGGGAAGTAGTTATCGGTCTAGAGGTGCATGCCCAAGTAACCTCTAATTCAAAACTTTTTTCTGGTTCTTCGACAAAATTTGGTGCTGAACCTAACACGCAAGTAAGTCTGGTGGATTCTGCTTTTCCTGGAATGCTACCTGTCATTAATGAATATTGTGTTCATCAAGCAATTAAAACTGGATTAGGTTTAAATGCTAAAATAAATTCCTATTCTGTTTTTGACAGAAAAAATTATTTTTATGCAGATTTACCTCAAGGTTATCAAATATCGCAATATAAGAATCCTATAGTTGGAGAGGGAAAAATAACTTTAGATTTAGCAGAAGGTACAAAGACGGTTGGTATAGAAAGACTTCATTTAGAACAAGATGCTGGTAAAAGTATACATGATCTTGATCCTAGCAATACATATGTGGATTTAAATAGATCGGGTGTTGCTCTAATGGAAATAGTTAGCAAACCAGATTTAAGGTCACCTGATGAAGTTAATGCCTATGTTAAGAAGCTCAGATCTATCATGAGATATTTAGGTACATGTGATGGAAACATGCAAGAAGGATCTTTAAGAGCAGATGTAAACGTTTCTGTTAGAAAAGTTGGTGATAAAAAATTAGGCACTAGATGTGAAATTAAAAACGTAAATTCAATAAAATTTATGCAAATGGCTATAGCATATGAGGCTCAGAGACAAGTTGAGTTAATAGAATCAGGTAAATCAATAGATCAAGAAACGAGATTATTTGATACAAAAAAAAATGAAACTAGATCCATGAGATCTAAGGAGGATGCGCATGATTATAGATATTTTCCAGATCCGGATCTACTTCCTTTAAATGTAGATAAAAAACTAATTGAAAGTATTAAAAAAAATTTACCAGAATTACCTGATCAAAAAAAAGAACGTTTTATTAAGGACTATTCTTTAAATGCTTATGAAGCTAATGTTCTTGTTTCAGAAAAAGAAATATCAAACTATTTTGAGGAAGTAGTTAAAACTTCGGATATAAAATTAGCAAAAAATTGGATTATGGGTGATCTTTTTGCTTCATTAAATGATAAAAATATTACTATTGCTCAATCACCAGTCACTGCAAAAAAAATGTCTCAATTAGTCGACGCAATAAGCTCAGGAGTTATATCTGGTAGAACGGCTAAAGATGTTTTTGAAATAATGAAAGACTCAGGAGAAGAACCAAATAAAATTATTAAAACCAAAGGATTACAACAAAAAAGTGATCCAAAAGAGTTAGAAGGTATTATTGACAAAATACTTACTGAACATAAAGATAAAGCAGATCAATATAAATCAGGCAAAGATAAATTATTTGGATTTTTTGTTGGTCAAGTAATGAAAGTTTCAGGAGGTAAGGCCAATCCTCAATTAGTAAACGAAATCCTAAAGAAAAAATTAAAATAAGAATGGGTAAAGATCTTGATATCAATAGTAAAATACAAAATTATATTCAAGAATTAAGTAAATCTCTTCATCCTGTTCAAAGTGAAATAATTTTTTACAACAAAGGTTTAGGTGACATCAAAAAAATGCAGATTGCTATATCCCAATGTTACTTTTTGGAATTAATAACAAAAACCTCACATGCAAAGAAAATATTAGAAATAGGAACTTTTACTGGCCTTAGCACTTTATCAATGGCTTTAGGTTTGCCAGATGATGGAACTCTTATTGCTCTAGATAAAAATGCTGAAACAAATTTAAAAGCTAAAGCTTATTTTAAAAAAGCCAAACAGAATAAAAAAATTAAAACAATTATTAAGCCAGCGCTAGAGTCTTTAAAAGAATTAAAAAATGATAATTTAATTTTTGATATTATTTTTATTGATGCTGATAAAGATAATTATAAAAATTATTACGATAACGCTTATGAGATGATTAAGCCAGGTGGTTTAATTATTATAGACAATGTTCTATGGCATGGTGAAGTTGCAGATGAGAATAATAATGAAAAACTTACAAAAATTATTAGAGATTTTAATATTTACGTTAAAAATGACAAAAGGACAGAACAAGTAATTCTACCTCTTGGAGATGGTCTTACAATTTGTAGAAAACTATAATGTTTATTGTTTTAGGTTTTTATAAATTTAAACATATAAAGTCGTTAAAAAAAAATAAGCTTATTCTTCAAAAACTATTTATTAATAACAATATTAAGGGAACTCTTATTATTTCAAGAGAAGGACTTAATGGAACAATAGCTGGTAAATACAAAAATATTTTAATAACAAGTAAAAAAATCAAAAGTTTATTCAGTATTAAAAGTTTTGATAGTGAAAACTTATCAGATAATGAATTTCAGCCATTTCACAAGCATAAAATTAAAATAAAGAAAGAAGTAGTTCCAATGGGTCTTAGCATATCAACTAAGAATAAAAAAATAAATTATGTCGAACCTTTTGAGTGGAACAATCTTATTAAAAATAAAAATACTTTTATCTTGGACGCAAGGAAATCATTTGAACATGAAGTGGGCAGTTTCAAGAAAGCAATTAACCCCAAAGTAAATAATTTCAGGGAATTTCCTAAATACCTCAATAAGCTTGATAAAAAAAAACCTGTTGCAATGTTTTGTACTGGAGGAATTCGTTGCGAAAAAGCATCTGTTTATTTAACTCAAAAAGGATTTAAAAATATTTTTCAATTAAAGGGAGGAATTTTAAATTATTTAAAAAAAATAAAGAAAAAGGAAAGCATGTGGAAAGGTGAATGTTTTGTTTTTGATAATAGGGTTTCACTTAAACATAATTTAGCTCCAGGTTCATACTTCATTTGTAGTGGTTGTAGAATTCCGATTTCACCAAAAGATAAAAAATCTAAAAAATATGAGGAGGGAGTCTCATGTTCTAGATGTTTTGACACACTCACTAATGCTCAAAAAAATAGATTTAGAATGAGACAAAAGCAGATTAAGCTTGCTAAGAAAGCTGGAAAAAAGCATATATTCCAAAAGGAATACTAAAATTTTAATTTATGAACCTTACTAAAGATTCCATTTGGATATTACTTAGAAAAGTCACAATACCTGCAAGTACAGGTTCACTATTTATGACTTTTTATAATTTAGTTGACACTTATTTTGCGGGAAAGATTTCTCCAGAGGCTCTTGCTGCTGTAGCAAAATCATGGCCAATAACTTTTATAGCACTGGCAATATCTATCGGGATTCAAGCAGGGACACAATCATTAATAAGTAACTCTGTAGGTGCTAAAGATAATAAAGTAGCATCTTTGTACGTTGCTCAATCAATTACATTCGCAATAATAATTTCAATTTTTGTAACACTTTTTGGTTTAAATTTTTCAGAATTTTTACTTAAAGTTATGGGATCGTCAAAAGAGAGCATCATATTAACAAGGGAATATTTAGATATTATTTTCTACGGTTCAATTATAATTTTAGTTCAACTTTCTCTAAATGGAACTTTATCAGCACAGGGTGATACTAGGAGTTATAGAAATATTCTAATAATCTCTTTTTTTCTAAATATTTTTTTAAATCCACTTTTTATATTTGGTTATGGAATTATACCAGCTTTCGGTATAGCTGGTTTGGCTATTTCAACTTTAATTGCTCAAGGAGTTGGAGTTCTATATTTAATTTATAAAGTCTACTGTTGTAAATTAAAAAAATTTTTGTATTTACAATGTTTTATTCCTAAAATCAAATTGTTGATTAATCTATTTAAACAATCAGTACCAATTATGTTTACTATGCTTATGATAATGTTTGGTATTTTTAATATTTTCTATTTCGTTGGTCAATTTGGTGAGTTAGCCACTGCAGGGTATGGTACAGCAGTTCGTATTGAGCAAGTTTTACTTTTACCAGTTATAGGCTTAAACACAGCAGTTTTATCAATTGCTGGCCAAAATTATGGTGCAAAATTTTTTAATAGAATAAAAGAGGTTTATTCAAAAGCTTTAATGTTTGGATTTGGGTTTATGATAGTTGCGGGTGTTATTATTTATTTATCATCAAGTTTGGTTATTTCTTTTTTCACGTCTGATCAAGAAGTTATTGAGAGCGGCGCTCTCTATTTAAAAGTAGCTGCATTAATAGGACCAATTTATCCTGTCTTTTTTATAACATCAGCTCTATTTCAAGCTCTAAAATTAGCTATTTATAGTCTATATATGACTATTATTCGTTTAACTTTAATACCGTTTCTTTCTCTCTGGTATGTAATTAATATCAAAGGAGGTGAGTATCAGGACATTTTTTATACAATCATGGTAACAAATTGGCTTATGGGTATAGCTGTTTTGTCCTTTATACCTTTTTTTTTAAGAAAAAAATTGAGAATGAGTTTTAAAAAATTATTTATATTTTAATTTATTCTCCAACTTCCTCACAAAGTAGGAGACTAACAAAATTAGAATTAAATATTCTAAAATTAAAAAAGTATAAATTTCTAATGGTCTATAAGTAGTAGTAACAAGTTCATTTGCTTTTCTAGTTAAATCAGCAATACCAATAATTGACACAAGTGAAGACATTTTTAAAACATAAACAAATTGATTGCCTAAAGCAGGTAGAACAACTTTTATTGCTTGCGGCAGTATAACAAGTCTCATTTTTTTCCAGAAGTCCATTCCTAAAGAGCCCGCAACTTCATGCTGCCCTCTATGAATAGAATTAATTCCTGCTCTAAAAATTTCAGCTTGAAAAGCACTCTCACTTATTGTTAGTGCAATAATTCCTGAAACGAACGGAGAAAAACTTATTCCTGATATTATTGGCAGACCATAATAAATCCACAGTATTAAAACTAACAATGGAATTGCTCTGACAAGCTCAACGTATGCAATATTAAAATAGCTTAAAAACTTGTTGTCAGACAGAGACGGAAGTGCCACAACTAAACCTATAATCATTGCAAGGACAATTGAAACTATAGAAATATAAATAGTAGTCGTAATACCGCTAATTAAAAATTTAAGATTAGTTAAACCTTCAACATTGTTAGGGTTTAAAATATACCATCCCCACTCATAATCCGAGCTACATCCTTGTAGAATTAATAATAAAAAGAAATATTTTATAAACTTCACGAACTAATCATATTTGTTAAAGGAAGTTATTTAAACTAAAATTATAAGCTTTTAAGATTATATTTTGCTAATAAAGTCTCAAAAAATCCGGAACTTTTTTTGGTTTTAATCCATTTATTTACGTAATTATTCCAATCTTTATCGTCTTTCGCAACCATCATTGCAAGATAAGCCGGATTTTTTTCACCATCATCAACTATAGTGAGTTGAGGATATTTCATTACTAATTTATTAGCTTCAGTAGAACTTGTTATATTTCCATCTGCTCTACCCGCAAGAACTTCTTGAAAATCTCTTGCTGGTGCTTCAACAGATTTTAATTTAGATTTTGGAAAAAATTCTTTAGCTTTTTCCTCTTGAGATGTTCCAAGAGTAGTGGCAATTGTTACACTTTTATTGTTTAAAGATTTCCATGTTTTGAATTTATTTGAATTTTTTTTAAGAACTAATGGAACAGTCCCATATTTATAGTAAGTACTTGTAAATCCTGCAACTTCAGCTCTTTTAGGTGTTTTAGTTACGCTTGTAGAAATATCATATCTCTTTGCTGTAATACCTGAAACTATTGTTTTCCATTCTGCAGGAACAAATTTTACTTTGACCCCCATGTCTTTTGCTAATTCCTTCATTACATCAATATCAAATCCTTTATATTTATTGGTAGCTGGATCTTTCATTGTCATTGGATCCCAGTCTCCAGTAGTTCCAACTCTTAGTTCTCCACTTTTTAATATTTTTTGCAAACTAGACTCTGCGTTCGCCGCTGTTGCAAAGATTACTAAACTTAATATTGCTATAATTTTTTTCATGATTATTTTTACTAATTATTTTGCTTTTTTACTAAACGCATATTGACCCAATTAAAGGCTTGACTATAGATAGTTTTCTGATCTATAAAGAACAAAACAAGAACATTATGAAATTAACAATACCATTTTATTTACACAAAGTAGGAGCTGGTTTCCCATCGCCAGCAACTGACTATATAGAAGATGATATTGACCTGAATTCACATCTTATAACAAACGCTCCTGCTACTTTTATAATAAGAGTGCAAGGTAAGTCCATGGTAGATGTCGGGATATATGATGGAGATCTATTAATAGTAGATAAAAGTATAGATCCAAGAAATTTTTCAACCGTAATAGTAAATGTAAATGAAGAACTTGTAGTAAAAACTTTGATTAAAGAAAAGGGAATTAGTTACCTAACTTCAGGTTCAAAAAATATATCAAATAAAATTAACCTTACAGATAATCCAGAAATAGTAATTTGGGGAGTAGTAACTTATGTCATACACAAGCAACAGTAAAAAAAATAAAGTTGCATTAATAGATTGTAATTCATTTTATGTATCATGTGAAAGATTATTTAACCCAAAAATAAAAAACAAACCTGTTGTTGTTCTTTCTAATAACGATGGATGCGTTATTTCAAGATCTACGGAAGCAAAAAAAATTGGAATTAAAATGGGAGAACCATATTTTAAAGTTAAAGAACTTGTTAGAAAGTACAATGTTAAAATTTTTTCTTCAAATTATGCACTATATGGAGATATTTCTAGAAGAGTAATGAAAACATTAAAGTCTTTTTCAGAAAAAATTGAAATTTATTCAATAGACGAGGCATTTATTGATTTATCGCATATAGAAGAAAAAGAAGTGAAAAATTACGGAAAAGAAATAAGAGAAAGAATTTTAAAATGGACTGGCATACCAACCAGTGTTGGTATTTCAAATACAAAAACTTTATGTAAAGTTGCTAATAATATAGCCAAGAAAAATAAAACTGGAGTTGTGTATTTAAAAGAAAATATCGATGAAAGTTTAAAAAAATTTCACATCTCAGATATTTGGGGAGTTGGAAAACAATTATCTAAATTATATATAAAGAATGGAATAGATACAGCTTATAAATTAAAAAATATTTCTAATAGTTGGGTCAAAAAAAGTACAAACGTTTTAGGAGCTAAAACAGTAATGGAACTTAGAGGCATTCCTTGTATTAATTTAGAAACTCAGGAAGTAAAAAGAAAGAGTTGTTGCGTTTCAAGGTCATTTGGAAAAAAAGTTGAAAGTTTAGGTAAATTACAAGAGTCTATAACTACTCATTGTTTAAATGCAGCAGAAAAAATTAGACACGACAACCAAATAACAAGATCAATAACTATATTTATTAGAACAAGTCCTTTCGACAAAAATAGAAAATATTATTCAAACTCTATAACTATAGATTTGCCAGTCGCTACTAGTAATAGTCTAGAATTAGTTAAAATAGCAATTATTGGTTTAAAAAAGATATATAAATATGGATATTTTTATCAAAAAGCTGGAATTATTTTTTCTAAATTAACAGAGTCCAGTGAAAATGAGTTTAATCTACTGGCACCAATTTTAGAAAATAAATCACAAACATTAATGAAAGCAATTGACTTTACAAACGCTAAGTATGGAAGAAATGCTATCAGCATAGCACAAGCAGGAATTAATAATACTTGGAAAATGAGAAGAGAACACTCGTCAAAAATAGACACATCTTCATTTGACTTGTTGCCAAAAATAAGTGTATAAGATCAATAACGGGGTGTCTAAAAGACTGAGATTATACCCGACGAACCTGACCGGTAATTCAGTAAGGGAAAAAAATGGAAAAAACATACGCATCAATACAAACATCACTAACAGTAACAGTTATAGTAGGTCTTTTTTTTATAGGACTTGGTTATCTAAATTCAAAAAAAATACTTAACAATAAAAACTATATTGTTGGAGATAGGGATGAAAATATTTTTTCTTTAACAGCGAGTTTGACCGCTTCTGCTTTAGGAGCATGGATACTATTTGGCCCAGCTTCAGCAGCAACTTGGGGTGGAATAGGGGCGGTTATAGGATATGCTTTAGGAACAGCGGCCCCGATGCTATTTTTATATAACTTCGGGCCAAAAATAAGAAAAGAATTTCCTAATGGTCTAACATTAACGGAGTTCATTAAAAAAAGATTTGGAATAGGAATACTTAGGATAAGTTTATTTCTGATATTATTTTATTTAACAATATTTTTAATTGCTGAAGTCACAGCTATAGCATCTTTATTAAATTTTATATCCCAAGTACCATTATGGATCACTGCAGGTATTACTTTAATGATTTGTTTGCTTTATATATTAAGAGGTGGATTTAAACTTTCAATTATTACTGACAAATACCAATTTAGTTTTATTATCCTAATTATTTTAGCCTCTGTATTTATAATTTTAAGAAATATAGATTTATCAAGTTTCGAATTAATAAAAAAAAACTCCCCAAATTTAATTGATAAAAATTATTTACCTAATTATACCGCAGGATTTACTTTTTTTATAGCTGTAGCAGCAACAAATTTATTTCATCAAGGAAATTGGCAAAGAGTTTTTTCTGCTAAAAATAATTCTATTTTAAAATCAAGCCTAATATACTCTTCAATAATTATTTTCTTTATTGTTTTTTGGATGGGGTATTCAGGCTTAATATCTTATTCATTAAATTCAAAAGTTATGCCTGATTTAGCTTTTTTTGATTTAGTTCTTAATAATAAGAATTCTCTAATAGTTATAGGAATATTAATTCTAGCAATGTCATTAACCTTAAGCACAATTGATACATTAATTAATGCAATCTCAAGTTTGATTATAGTAAATGGTGATCAAATTAATAAATCTTTAAGCGGCAAAGAAATTAAAAATAAAGCTAATTTGATAATCCTATTATTAAGCATATTAGTTTTTGTTTTAGCTTCTGAGGGTTATAGTATTTTATATTTATTTTTATTAGCCGACTTATTATGTTGTGCTGCTGTAATTACCATATTTTATGGTTTTTTTAATAAGAAGATAAATTCAAAATTAGCAGCATCATCAATCGTATGTGCATTAATATTTGGGTTACTTTTTTTTCCAAGCATGGATTTTCAAAGCAGTATTTTAGTTGGATATCTAATACCAAAAGATTTATTTAATTCTTTAATCACTGGCAATTTATTATTTGTATCTTTTTCTATTTCAATAATTGTTCCTTTAATCATGATTTTTATTTATTCTTTACGCAATTCATTTAAATAGATAATCACAGCAAACCAAATAAAAACAAAAGAAATTAATTTATCAATGATTAAAGGTTCATTAAAATAATATAATCCTAAAAAAAATTGTGCTGTTGGTGTCAAAAAGAATATCATACTAGCTGGTCCAATTCCTATAAGTTCAAAACCCTTTGTGTACCAGAAAAGAGGTATCAGTGTCATAAGCCCTGCCCAGAATAAGTAAAAAGACAAGACAGGTTCATTTAAGGAGAAAATATTCGAGTCATTTTTAATCAAATAAATAAAAAGAATTATAGCTATAGGTGAAATCAAAAGCGTCTCAATTAATAGACCTATGTCAGAAGAAACTTTAATTTTTTTTCTAATTAAACCGTATAAACTAAATGTAACCGCCACAATAATACCAATCCAAGGCACTTCACCTAATTTAAATAATAAATAAATTAATGCTACAATAACTAATAAAACAGATATAATCTTATTTCTGTTATATCTTTCTTTCAAAAAAACAACTCCCAAAAAAACACTTAGTATCGGAAAGATATAATAACCTAAAGCAGAGTCTAACAGATTATTGGTTTTAACAGCGTACAACCATGTATACCAATTGATTGAAACTAGCAGTCCAGTAATAAGTAAAATAAAAATATTATATTTATTGTTTATAATCTTATAAAATTCACTCCATTTAGAAAAATAAGATGTGGTAATAAACAATAATAAAGCTGTCCAAATAGTCCTATGTATTGTTAACTCTAAAGGAGAGGCGAAAGAAACAAATTTAAAATATAAAACACCTATAACTCCCCACCAAAGAGAGGCTCCAATCGTAAATAATGAACCTTTAAATAATTTTTTCTTCATTTGACCATTTTTTTTATTGATTTATAAGGTAATTGATTAATAATTAGTACTAAATTAGCTTGGTAAAATGGAAGAGTGGGTGAGCGGTTGAAACCAGTTGGTTGCTAACTAACCGTACGAGTAATATCGTACCGAGAGTTCGAAT
>MDSV01022288.1_pt1 | contig 12052 bp, 13 predicted proteins | sample 810851 | NCBI WGS metagenome assembly MDSV01 (sample SAMN05326640, study PRJNA326480) | marine metagenome | isolation source: seawater | place: Atlantic Ocean: North East | collected 2012 | reverse complement strand
TAAAACGCCCAGTCGTTATCGCTTCCGCCACTATCTTGACCTGAAACAAGTACTCGTTTCTCTCTTAAAAGCCAATCATTCGGTTGGGTACCAGTAGCACCATTTTGACCTGTCCATACTGAAGCGGTAAATGGCGTAAAGTTGGTTAACTCAACGATAATGTCAAGAGCATTATCATCTCCACCAATGTTAAACAAAGTATCATTTGCAGTGGTAATTTTGCCAGACTCGCCATACAAATACACTCTATTACCTGTGTATTGCGAAGTCCCTATGCCACCACCAAGATTTCCCGTGGTACCATTATTCAATAAAATGCTCCTGTTGAATCCATCTCTATCATCAATGAACTCATTGGGTACTTCTTGTACCCCTTGTAGGGAGGTGAGTATTGCCGAAAAATCATATGAGCCATCGGCAGACTCAATAACATTGTTTGTAGATGTGGCTAAAGCGCCAGCAGCCGCAGCGTTATTAACAGCATCCGAAACTAAAGTACCACCAACGTCTGGGTCAACCGCAGGATCAACTAAAGTTTGCATCCTGAAAGGGTTATTAAAATCGTTTTTACGCACGATAGAAACGTGACTTGCTGGAGTTTCTGTTTCAAGCAAGGTCTGTAAAAAGGTATCAATCGTTTTTTTGGTTCCAGCATGAATACCGGAGAACCCAGTATTTATTTGGTTTCTGTATCCAGAAATAGTGTCAAAGAAATCTGGATCTAAGGACTGCAAAGCATTCCAAGAAGCAAGTGTTTCTAAGTCAGCCCATTCGCCCGGCTCCGTACTTCCGGCAGCCTGATAAGCCTCTAAAGCAGTCCATGGAGTAAAACCACTAGCAGATGAAAGTAGTGTGGTTCCTGTAATGGACGCAAGCCACGGCAAGTATGCGGAGGGAGCCGTAAGGGGATCTGTTAAAGTTGACTTGCTCAACGTTCCTTCTGAAGCGTGGATGTAGTCAAAGTTTCTTGCTGAATCGTAAACTAAGTCTATAGCGTGCAGTAAGGCATCTAGATAAGACCTCAAGGGAAATGGCTGTTGCATTCCTGAGCCGTCTGTCCCATTTATAAGCCCATTAGTGTCACCTGTACCTGCTGTCGCAGTGCCGGATGAAACGTTGCCAGAAAACTTAAATGCAGCACTGCCGTTTGGAACGCTACCCCCATGTGTGACATCATTGAAAGCAGTACCGCCTTGTTTAGCTGTAACTTTTACGGTAGCAGCACCGCTAGATACTGTAAAATCAGCATTAGCTGTGTAAACAAATTGAGTGCTTCCCACAGTAACAGTAAACTCAGTGCCTATGGGATATGTGCCATTAGTGCAGCTAGCTAAAGTTAGAGTACCTTGTGTTTTTACCGGCTCTGTCCCTATTGATAGGTTTGCAATATCTTCATCATCAAGACGCATAAATTGAGGAAGATCCTGATAAGCTAACTTGGATATGTTTCCACGATCTTGAGGGGTGACATCAGCTAGCACAGGATCAAATAATGCCCAATAGTTGCCAGCAGCGATAGAACCAGTAGTGGCCTTAATTGTAATTCGGACCCGCACATAGTTTGCGTTCTCAGGAGACGCCCCATACAACCCTACTTTTGAAATAGTTCCAGAAAGCACCGAAAGAACTGAAGGAACGTTTGTTGTTTCTATAGCGGAACCACCTATTGATTCATAGAAAACCAACTCAGTTGTAATTGTGCTTTTAAGGGCGGCTGATAGAACAAAAGAACCAAAGTATGATTTTGACGACCCGCAAGAAACAACTGCAGAATCAACAACAATATCTCTAGAGTTTCTAGCAGCAATGACCATGGAGTTACCCCTGTAGCTGTCATTGCCCGGAACATACTGATGGTATAAAAACATTCTGTAAACCATCGCTAGATATGGGTCGTCGTTACCACCAGAGATGGCACCAGCCGTAGCAGTGCCACTTCCTCCCATTACAGCAGTAGACCCAGTAAATGTAGTTGAGGCAGGAATCAAGCCTCCATTGTTTACATCGTTATTAGCAGCAGCATTTACTGTTGCAGTACATGGAACAGTAGCAGCGTTACTAGACACCGTGAAATCCGCATTAGCAGTAAACGTGTATGTTACGCCGCTAACGACCTTGGTGAATCGCTTGTCATCTGCTTCCGTGTACGTTCCATCGTTACAATTGGCTAAGGTTAGAGTCATCGTGGCTTTTGATCCACTAGTTGACGTCCAACCGCCGTTTAAATCTACGCCAGTGCTTGTTTGATAACCAAAAATTCTCTGAGTCGTGGAGAAAAGATTAGTGCTTCTAACAGCCATATTTTTCTCCTATCAAGTCACCGTAATATTTAACGTACCGTAAGTTACTAAAGTTCCAAGGTTTTTAAGAACAAGATCAGTGGAAACTAAAGTTGATCCTGATAACGCTGAGAACTGAACTGAGTCGTCCGACCCTCCATTGGGGTCTGTGCCAATAGTGTCAACAGTTGCAGCGGCAACGTCAACGCCTTTCCAGTTTGCAGGAGTGCCAGAAGTTTTACCACTATTACCAGTTGTGTTGTAATTTACTCCATTCGCAATCGCTGTGAAAACAACGTTGTCTTTCTCCCCAGAACCATCACTGGTAAAAGCAGCGTTTACAAATTCATAAACATACGGAGCGGAACCTGTACCAGTTAAATCAAGATAGTACATGTTGCACTCCCCTACGCCATATGCGTGGTTGTTAGCTAAGTTTTGTAAATCAAATTGTGCCGTCGCCTTAGAACCGCCAGTAGCAACATTGTAACCAATATTGTTAGTCCCTATTAAGGTATCGCCTCCCATAGTAAGCGAGCTAACATAGTCAACCCCCTCAACAGAGTCAATCAACGAAATTACTTCATTTCGTCTTACCGAATGTTGCTCCCAATCCCAAGAGTTAGTATCAAAGTAGCTCTTCAAAGCCGCTTCTACAGCCGCCTTAACAGTAGCTCCAGTAGAACCTGACTTCTTAACAATAGTAGCCGTTACGTCAACGTCAGCTAATTCTGCAGACATAACATCAACAGCAAGGCTGGCAGGAACACGCTCAGCAAGAGATGTGTGCAAGTCTGCAAGGTTAGCGGCCGACACCGGAAGCTGCGTTGATGAAGACGACGCTGTTGATACTTTTCCACCAACAGCTACAAGCACATGACCATTATGAAAACCATAAGTTCCCGCCGTAGTGTCTCTATCACGATAACGACGTCTATTGAAAACCGCTACCCGATGTGCATAACTGTCTTTGTTTGCAGATATGAAATACTTTAACTGGGATGCCGTGGTTGAAGCAGTGGTATAACTAGCAAGAAGATTTATTGCTCTATCAAAGTATTCTTCATCCGTTTCTGTGGCTACACCACCAGATGGGGATACCGTGAACTCCGCTGATTTAAAATTAGCACTATCCGAAAGTAATGACAAAGTTTGACCTACAACAGACTGGTTATAAGTTGATCCAACCGTGTCTGCAGTAACAACAACATCAACATTGTCGTTAGCGCCATTTATAAATCCATTAGTGTCGCCTGTTCCAGCAGTCACTGTTCCACTTCCACCAACATTTGTGTTTGTAAAGCTGGCGCTACCATTAGGTATAACACCGCCATGTGTAACATCGTTATAGTTAACACCAAAAGCAACCGCTGTCACAGGAACAGTAGCAGCGCCTCCTGAAACCGTGAAAGCATCGTTAGCGGCATATGTGTATACCACGCTGCTAACAGTCACCGAGAATTGAGTTCCTGCAGCATAACTTGCATTTGCGCAACCAGAAAGTGTCAAAACACCACCAGTTTTTGCAGGAGTTAAATCAACATCTGAATTTGTTTTGAAAACATAACCGACACCAGTTCCTGAAGCATAATATAGCAACTCAGAATCTTTAGGTAAAGACAAGTTACCGTAAACAGAAATGTTGACTGTGGCAGTCGCCTGAGTTCCAGCGCTCTTAGTTAAATCAAATAACTCTAAAAGAGTTTCAACCGTAGCGCCCGGCAATCTATTTATAGCAAAAATAACATCAGACGATCGGTTAGCGATTGCTTCCGACAACGCAACTTCAATTTGACCTGTTGAAGGAGTCCAATCAGGTAGAAGAGCACGAGCAGAAGACAATATAGAGTTTAATGCCGTCGTAGCGTTACTATCGTATACTGTTAAATCTGTGTACTTTTTTACATCGGGAGAAGCCATAATTTATCCTTATTGAAACGTAACCATAACATCAGTTAAACGGCCAGACGTTTCCACTATATCTACTTCATCTATAACTATATCAGTGTAGAATTCAGCGAAAGTTTCTAAAAACTCACCAGCATCAAACTTTGAAAAAACAGGGTCTTTTATTCCAAAAGTAGGAAACATTATTCGTTCCCCTTTTTCTGTTCGCAAAAATGCTTGTACTTGCTCGGCCTTATACGTGTCTGTGGAGCTATTTACCGTCCCAAAACGGGCATTATTCGGATCTATACGAAACGGGTATGATAGAACAAATTGCACCGCCATGTTTTAACCTCCAAAAAAAGACCTTCATATACATTCTACCGTAAAAAGGCACCTTACTGCTACTACTCAGACGCCGCCTTTACCGACGAAAGCCAATCTTTAAATGCCGGATCATCAACAGGCATCACTGTAAACTGCACTAAATCAATATCCCACGGAGATCCACTCATTGACCAAGCACACTCAATAGAGTGCTGAGCCGGTAATATCCCTGCATTAACTTCTAATCCGTAGGTGTTTACAAAATAAGTAAAAACACAGCCATCTATTCCTTCGTGGAAACACGCTGCTTCTTTATCGTTTGCGAAAGGGCATATCTCTGCGGTTGCTTTAACTTGGGATTTATCTACCCATAACAACATCCTGTGCCCGTCAGGATTCCATTCAAACTCAGTTGTCATCTTCTAGTAGTGGCTCTTCCTCTTTGCTATTCGCTTTCATATGCAAGTCTTCATTTACTCCTTGCATGTGCTCTATAGTCTTAGCGGCAACAACTAATTGTGCTTTCAAGTCAACAACAGTTCGTTTGGTAGTAGCCAACTCTTCCCATAAAACGTCAGCTAAAACACCTTCATCATAGGAAAACATTATCGTGTTACCTCTGGAATTAAGTTAAAGTCGCCTTCAACCACTCGCTCAACGGCACCACCAGAACTTGTTATTTCAAGGTCATACACACCACCGTCTGATAGAGCGGCGGTGTCGGATGCAGTTATACTCAAAGAAATCTCTCCCGAAGAGTTAAGAGTCATTCTGCCATTTGAAGTAGACAACTCAATTAAAACAGTTGAACTAGTAAGCCTTTTTCTTACCTGCATTTTTCCAGTGAAAGTACTAAGGTTTCTTGCAGTTCCAGAACTATCTTTAACAGTAAGGGTACGTGAAAAGGTTGCTCCCTGTTCACATATGATATCGTAATCTCCAGCACTCATAATATTCTCCTTGAGGGTTCTTAAGATATTATACCTTAATCACCCAAGGGAACTCACTTAGAACTGCTAGACTTCTTAGATGATTTACCCTGATCAGCTTCAGCTTCAGCAGCGGCTTCAGAAAACTGCGCAAGAGCTTCTTGGAGTTGCTTCATGCCTGCACGCAAAACAGCGTTATCAGCAGTCAACTGTTTGATCTGATTGAGAAGATCCTCAATCACTTCATTTGGATTAATGCTTAAATTTGTATCACTCATAATTATATATTATCCTTTCAAAGCGGCTTTGTCAAGCCCTTTATTCCATATTCTCAAAACTAAAAGCCCATGCGACACCCGAAGCAGGGTGTCTAAGACGAGCAATTGCTTTAGCTTCTAACTGCCTAACCCGCTCACGAGTCAAGCCCATTCGTTCTCCAATTTCTTGCAAAGTCAACGCATGCTCTTCCTCGCCTAAGCCGTGATGCATTTTTAAAACCTGCAATTCTCTCTCAGGTAACACAGACAAAGCGTTCATAATTGATTGAGCAAAGCTAGCTTCCATACCTGCTTCTTCCACATTAATCGCATTTGGATCAATTAATGTGTCAACATGCTGCAAAGAGCTACCTTCTGTTATAGCGTTATCTATAGATTCAAGCCTAGTGTTTTCCATATGAGACCAAACATTATCTAATTTATCTATATCCCACTCAAGGAAATAGGCTATATCTTTACGATTAAATCCATCTTCTCTAGACTCAAACTCTTCAACAACTGCTGCTAGCTTACGCACATCAGCCTCAACATGCATAGGCAAACGTATGGCTCTACCACTATTTGCTATAGCACGCTGACACGCTTGACGACACCACCACGTTGCATAAGTAGAGAACTTAAACCCACGCTCTGGGTCAAACTTATCTACAGCACGCATCAGGCCAATCGTGGCCTCTTGAATCAGGTCTTCGTATTCCATACGTGTCTGTGAGCGAGAATAACGAGCCGCTGTGTCCATAGCTAAGCGTAAATTATGCTCAACAAAAGTATCTTTTGCTCTTTTACCCTCTTTAATTGCTGCTTGAAGTTTTCTACGAGACCTAACGTCAGGGCTTTCCCCTAAAGCATCCAATTCAGATTGGGCCTCAGCCCCTTCAATAACGGCACGCCCTAAAACCGTTTCCTCTTCTCTAGTAAGTATTCTATGTTTAGAACTCTCAACATAACCTGCCATTACTTTTGCTCCTTCTGCCCAGATACTGTATTAGCTAATGACTCAATAAAAGTCTTACCTAAGCTTTTCCTTTTGCTTTGATAAGCCGGATGTCTCCGCTTAGCAGCTTCTCTTTCAATATGTATATATAGATCGTCGTCCAAGATATACGCTCCCTTATTTCTAGTAAACCGTGCCCAAAGGCACCTATAAACTATACCACAAACAAAATAGTTTGTCAAGTCCCTTTCTTAAGTTTTGTTAGAAAAACATAAGTTTTGTTAATAAGTCCCAACTTTTGCCTCAAAAAGTAGCCAATTCTGTCTCTTTTATGTGATTCACTAAGGATTCCTCACCAAACTGCAAACGATCCTCGGTTTTTATCTCAATTTGAGTGTGTTCACCCTCTGTATATAACGTGCCCCACGAATCTCCACCTAACTCTGGATCTGATGATATATGAATATCTTTTAATACCATCTCCATCGTAACGCCAGCCTCTCTACATAAGTCTTCAGCTAAATCGCTAGGGAATGAGAACAATATCTCATCGTGTATCGGTAATAAAGCATAGTCCCAATAACCATTTGCAGCTAATTTGACCATAGCTCTACCTAAAACATCTCGTGCAGTAGACTGTATACAGTAATTTAAAGCAGCATACGGCCTATCTGAATCCACAGGCAACTTACGCCCAGTATGAGTTATCACGTAGTTTCGTACACCACGCTTAACAGGAGCGGCTAATTGATGAGAAAACTGAGTAACCCCCTTATAGGTTGAGTCAAACAAATCACAAACTTTTTGAGCCTCCTCAATAGATAAACCTGATTGTCTCGCTAATGTCTTAGGGCCAGCACCATAAACTTTACCAAAGTTAACTGTTTTTGCAATTTTTCTAGTAACCCCGGTATTGTCTGCAGTGGTTTGATGTAAATCACCGCCTTGTTTAAAAACATCCAACATAACAGAGTCTTGTGAAAGTGCCGCTAAAACTCTTAACTCTACGCCAGAAAAGTCAATTGAAGCCATGCTGCAACCCTCTTCTGCTAAAAACATACGGCGTATAGCATCGTTACCTGAAGGTAACTGCTGTAGCGGAGGGTGACTAATAGACATTCTACCAGTCCTTGCGTGTAGGCTGTTTATTTTGGGATGTACTCTGCCATCAGAATCCATGTTCTCTAACGAGGCAATCACGTAGGTGTCACGCCATTTAGAGCTGTTTTTAGCCGTCATTACAGCCGTAGCCAACTGTGCAGCATCCTTGTTTGAAGGGTCATCAGCTATAGCGTTTAAGATTGTTTTATCAACTTTAATAGCACCAGACGCAGTTGTTTCTAAAAGCTTAACTCCCATGCCCTGTAAAGCAGTAGCAACGTCTCTCGTGGCGTTATGGTTATTCACGCCCAAACTCCTAACGATTTCTATGCTTTGTTTTTCTTCGTCTGTCATTTTTTTAACAAGCTTTTCAGCGTACTCAACGTCAATGCGCACACCTCTACGCTCCATCTCGGCAACAAGTAGCATTAACTCATGCTCGTATTTAACCAGATGACCCATAGTTTGGCGATTTATTTCTTCTCTAAGTTTAGGGTATAAGCGTGCAGTTAAAACCACATCCATACCGGCATAATGCACCATTGTAGGGTGAGTTGCAGGTATGTTACGCCAGCCCTCTTTATCGCTCCAACCATTCTCCTTAAAGATTTTCTTCAAAGCGGATTGAGAATCGGGAGCAGACTTATCAACGTGAAAAGCAGCCAAGTTCTTTAGTCCATGCCCTACACCACCTTCAACCCTGCTACGAGGGTCAGCTAAGTGTGAAAGGATCTTTGTATCAAACGTTCTTTTTAACAACTCAAGTGCGTCTACATGGCCATGCCTATCCAGCCCCAAAGCATCGTATGAAGCATTGTGGGCAAGTAGTCTATAGTCCGTGTCGTGCATAACGATGTCTATAGACTTCTGGAACCAAGGCTCTCCCCAAATAAAGACAAACGCTTCAGAGGTATCGCCCCACTGAATACTCTTTATCTCCCACGTGGGTGCATAGGTGTCTAAGCCAGTGGCTTCAATGTCATACGCTAATGGGCGTTTTCTCTCAAATAACCACTTTGAAAAAACTCTAAACTCTTCATCCGAGCGTACAAGGGTGACCTTGTTCATCGGAGTGTCTAGAATGTCTTGTTCATGTAACCAGTCGTCAAATAATGTTATATTGTCCGCCATTATGGTACAATCTCTGGTCGCTCAACCTTCTCAGCCAATCTCGTACGACTGTAGCTTTTACAATCATTACATTGGAACTGTCGGTAAGTAGCAACCTTAGTGTATTGATAACCTCTGTACTGGATATTACTTGAACCACACGTTGGGCAATTTGAAGCACCAGTGAACACATTTAAGTTCGGATGGTTATTCATCCAAGGACGTAACTCTTTGTATACTTTTACGAGGAGGTCCACATCTTGCTTAGCGTATTTCTTCATCGTTTTCCAAGCCTTCGTGTCTCCACGCATACAACCAGCCCAAGTTTCAAAACCGCCTGTATCAACTTTTTCGCCTAACCCTAAATGCTGGCCAAGATGGTTCAGCTTGTTGCTATTAAACATAAAATGGCGCCTTGCCACCTTTAACGTATCAACAGACTTAGGTTTTGTAGGAGGCCCAAAACCATGTGAAATAAATCTAGCATTAGCTTTACGCATGTCAAACTTATCACCATTATGGGCTACAACCACATCAGCCTCATCAAACAAATCCCACATTTTCTTAGCAACATGGAAGTCATCCTCTGGGTCTTTTTTGTACGCTTCATTAAAGTCGTCTAGTGCGCAGACATGTGTCTTGCGTTCACCTTCCCACTTGTAAGAAACACATAAAAGATACCATTCCCTTTCATGGGCAATAACGTTCTGTTCGTATTGACCCCATACATACGCAAGGTTTGGCGCTGTCTCAATATCATAATACAACACTCTTGGCTTACTCATCAAATACCTCTCCTAAATCCTCTACCTACACTATAGCACATTTGTCGCCATAAGGCAAGTCTTTAAGCGTTGAATGTCTTCCAACTCTGAAAATCCTTCTGCCGCATGGAATATTGTGCGCCTACTTTTTCTTGTTTTTGTTAGTATACCTTCTTTGACCAAACGATCAAGTGACCGCCAAACGTGCTGATATCGCATTCCAAGGTTATCCGCAATTTGTTTTTGCGTCATTTCTGGATGCTCCAACACTGCTAAAAGAACCCTTGCGTTAACTGTCAGAATTCTCATCGTCATCATACGATATTGACTCAAGAACCGACAACGAAAGGTCCATTTCTTTTAGTTTAGACTCTAACATGTCCGCTTTTTTCAAAGCAACCAAAAGCTTGCCTGAAGTATCAGCAAGGGCACTGCATAGAAAAACAATCTTTTCATCAGTGCTTTCTATTTGGCTTAACCGATCATATAATCCTGCGTCAACAACACCGTACTCTTCAGCTTTTTTGGTTACCAATGACCTGTAAGATATGACGCTTTCCTGAAATCTTTGATCTGTCGTAGCGATATCAACTAGCGTGGGTTCAAAGTTGTTGCCCACCGAAATGACGGAGCCTTCTCTTATTAGTATGCCTGCGTCAACAAGCGGATCTACGGCACGATGAACCCAATTCTCATCGGTGCGAAATGTTCCTTCTTTAGCGATTATCAAATTTATTGCACGCAAAAGAGAGTCATCGTCTTTATTCATCTGACTAGCGCCAGCGTCCTTAACGTGCCACTCTTTGTTACTGTTTTGTTCCATAAAGGTATAGTACCCCAATATGGTTATCTTGTCAAGTGTTATTTGGGTGCGTTTTATGCTTGAAGATGAGTTGATCAACTTTATAAAATATTACAGCACCAACAAGGTTCGCTATAATGGTTTTAATAAAAGGATTAAAAGGTAAAACCCAAATACAAACAGCTAAGATTGGTGTACTTGCCTGCCACCTGAAGGCATACTTACCAAACCTTCTCATTTATTTTCTTTTTCCACCATGATATTCTACGCCGTGACCAGAACTAATGATGTCAACATTTAAGCATGACATCATCTCTATATCCCCATAAATTGTACCTAAGACTCTTCCGAACTTGCCTTTGGCGTCTTTCTTGGTCTGAACAAAAACGTGTTCGTGCTTTCCTAACCAACCAGACACAAAGTCTTTGGCGGCTAGCCCCAACGCTTTTTCTTCTAGGTCACGTGTTCTTGACTCTGGCGTGTTAACCCCATTTAGGCGTACACGCACTTTATGCCACACATTAAAACCCAAATCAAGATTCAGGTCAACAGTGTCACCGTCCACCACTCTATCTAAAGAAGCTCTATAAAAATACTGCATAGCTATAGTATACAGCCTACGAGGTGATACTACAGCCCCCATGGACTCCAACCACCTTCAGTGACCCATATATGGTAACCTGACCTTAAGTTTACGTAAGGGTCGTACAAGTCATCGCAAGTGGTAACGCCACTATCTCTAACTTGCAAATATCCGTCAGGCCAATACATGTTAGATGTACACCAATAGCGGTTTATCTGAATTAATCCTAACGACCCTCCAATTGGGTCAGCACCATTAAATGCGTTAGGGTCACACCTAGATTCCCTGTAGATAACGTATGAAAGCTTCCTTAACTGCTCTTCGGGCCAACCAGCGCTTCTAGCAACGTCTAACCATTCAGGGCACTCCCAACCATCTCTTAAAATAGTGTTATTAGTAGGCTTGGGGTAACTAAGGTTAATCAAACCAAGACTTACTGCGTGGGTTCTATGTGCGCCCCAAGTAGTTAGTCCATAAACCCCATCGGCTTCTACACCAATGTAAGTTTGCAAAATCTTAACTCTTTCGCTGTTTTCCATCCATTTGTAATCCAAAGCCATTATAGACTTTTCAAACATATCCCAATCTGCTTCAGGCGTATGGGCTAATGGCCACACAGGTGCTGAAGTGCCTTCAGGCCGCTCTAAAGCGCCCTCAGGGGCCTCTACGAGCGCCTGAGGGGGCTCTACAGCCTCTTCCGGACGCTCAATAGGGTTCTCTACTATGAGCTCAATAGTATTAGGTGCACCACTTGTCTGTACGGTAGTATCTACGCTACTGCAAGCAATAGCCGTAAATAGTACAACCAAACCTAAAAATTTTCTTGTTACTTTCACATACTTATTCTACTATACATACAGAAAAAGTCAAGATTTCTTTATGTAAACTCAGGTAAGATTATGATTCAAGTACTTCAATGCGTGCTTTTAAGTCTTTGATGATAGTGATTAAAGGAGCAGTCAAATATTCATAGTAAATGCTTCGTGGAGTCGTGCCCCAGTGCCCCTCGTCATAACGGACTGCGTACTCATAACCTGCGTTGTGTAGGCTCTCTGCGG
>MDSV01128721.1_pt1 | contig 12053 bp, 20 predicted proteins | sample 810851 | NCBI WGS metagenome assembly MDSV01 (sample SAMN05326640, study PRJNA326480) | marine metagenome | isolation source: seawater | place: Atlantic Ocean: North East | collected 2012 | reverse complement strand
GAGCCGTGAGGCCCCGAGGGTACTTGAAGCTGACAAGATGCAGCGAAGTCGGTTTAGCCGATCTCGATGACGTTCTTGTAGTAGCCAAGGAGCACGCAACGGAAGTTGAGTACGTTAGTACCGATGGCCTTTGCACGGCTACCGAAGCGAAGCACGACAGAGAAAGTCGTGTTGCCGGGGAGCGCGACTGGGTGCTTACGATACATCCAGATCGAGCCGTTTCCGTTGTTCATGTTACCGGAGTTGGCCGCAGCAGCGTTCTGAGCGACAGCACCGAAAGCACCACCACCAGTACCAGCAAGGATCACAGGGCAGATGTCCACGACGGTCTGAGTGAAATCCCAGCTCAAAACTCCGTTATGGAGGATGTTGGTCAGGTCTGCAATCTCAGCAGCGGTGTCGATTGGTACACCCGATGCAGTGTTGAGATCGTCGGTGGTGTTGTTACCAAGGGCAACCTCAGTCGAGATACCGAAAACGTCGTATGCAACGCCTGAAGGTACGCGGCCACCCTCCTTGAGGTTTGTTTCGGCGATGCTTAGTGCTTTCGTGAAGCCTTGGCCAGTGCTTCCAATGGGCACACTGAACAGACGGCTTGTGGTAGAGGCGATGGCATCAGTACCTTGGAAGTTCAGCGAACTCCAAATTGTTTGCTCACCGAAGCGGAAAAGATTTTGAGGTTGTTGAAGAGGGACCGGAGGGACCGGGCCAGCATCGGGGGAAAGGATGATGCCACTTGCAGGCAGTCCGTAGTTTCCGTAAGACATAATGTTGATTCTCCTGAATCAGTGTTGAAAAAAAGGGTAACCGAGAAAAGAAAGGGGAGGCTTAGAGCGCCCCACCCTTGTACATGAATGCTCCGTAGTCGTGCATACCATTCAGGTGCATACCACCGAGCCCGTGGGCACCTTCAGCGCCCGATTGTTCAAAGACCGAAGGCTCCATAGGAACCACGTTCTGACTTTGGCCGGAGAGGGATTGGATGGCATACGACTTCAGTTGAGCGATGTATTGCTTCCGAGAGGCCGCGTCCATCGAGCAAAGTTGTTGCATACCCTTGAATCCGATCAGCTTGACCATCCAGCCCCAACGGTGTCCGGGCTTACCAGCGTGCTTGCTCATTCCACCGCTCTGCTTTGAGAGCATGGAGTGGGCAGGCTTGCCGAAAGCCTGAAAATGTGCTGCTGGGCCCATCATAAGGACTTGGGCTTCTTGCACGGAGAAGTCAGAAGGGCAAGCCGAAGCATCAGCCATTTCTGCATCCATGTAAGAGCCTGCGGCCTCGGCTGATCCGAGATCGTGCCCACCGCCGTAGCTTACTTCAGGGTGAACAGGGCCACGGAATGCGGGGTTGGTCCGCATAGCGAGAGCGCCGTATCCGGGGTTGTTCAACGCACCGCCAGTGTACTCATAGGCTCCGTAGCCACGGTTGCGGCGGAGAGCCAAGGCTCCCATTTCACCGTTGGCCGCAGCTTCCATCGCTGCGATGGCTCCTGAGTCGGAGTGCTTGCTCTGGAAGTAGTTGAACAGATCGAATCCAGCACCAAGCATCGCCATTCCAGCCGCAAGGTTGCGACGGGTTGACAGGTTGCCTACCGGGATGGCGAGAGTAGCCAAAGCGCCACCCACTCCGACCATGGTGTACTGGTATGGATCAGCCCATGTCGGAATGAAGCCCTTGTCCTCTGCAAACTTGTGCAAGAAAAGCACACCTGCTCCGGACACACCGGCTACAGCGAGTGAAGGGATAAACTCCGCGACAGGAGGCCCGACGACGGGGATCTTGTCCACAGCACCGGCTACAGTGCCGACGAATGGCAAACCTTGGTTCTTACGCAGAGCCAATGCTCCGAGGTGCATACCGTTCCGGCGACGACGAGTGGGGTTCCGACGACGACGGCTTGGGTTGGCCTTGGCCCTCTTGTAAGCAGCCGCAGTGACAAACTTGTTATCGACCTTGTACCACTTGCGTCCATTCTTCATGGTGCCGGTTTGCTTTCTGCCGCGACTCGTAGCAACCTTCTTCTTTGCAGTGCTCCGACGCTTCTTCGCGGGAGAAGGAGACTTGCCTGCCTTCTTGCGAGCCCACTCATCAGCGATCTGACCCATAGAGGTTTCGACTCCGGCCTTGCGAGCCGCAGCGAACCGTGCCGAGACAAACTTGTTGTATGCGCTCTTGCCCTTGCCACCGCTGGAAGTCTTGCGCTTGCTACGGCTCTTGCTTCCGCCAACGCGGGAGTAGAACTGAGCGGCCTTGCTTGTTCCGTGCTTCTTCTTGTAAACACGCTTCTTAGCGGTCTTAGCGGTCTTAGCCTTGCGGCCTGCTTCAAGTGCCTTCTTTGTAGCGGCGCTTGCTGCCCACTTCTTATAAGCTGGAGTGCGTTTGAACTGCTTTACAGCTTCCCGACCGCCTGCGGTCTGGATATTCACTTTGATTTTCTTTGCGATCAAGTGGTTGAGCGCACCGTTCCGGCGCAGTGCAAGTCCATTACGACGACGACGTGTAGCCATGGGGTTCTTCCTTCGAGGGTTGGTGATGAATAATGCGCCCATAGTTGGCATCGGATTGCTCTTGCGGGGCATGAAAACTCCTTGGTGCTTTCCTGCACCACTCGACAACGAAGATACGCCGCTGGGGAGGTATCGCGCAAGGTCGTGGGGCGGGATTCAAGAAGTTGAAGTGCTACAAACAGTGCTACGCACTATACAATAGCTATGCAATCTCTTGACAGGAGCACTCTATGGACCTTTCCCCCTACCCCCCAACCCACCACCTAATGCGTGTACGTGTCCGCACTCGTATCTTCAATCAACTCCGTGAAATCGCTCAGAAAGAAAGCAAGCTGACGGGCGATCATACTTCTATCTCCGACCTCGTTCGCGCCGCACTGTCCGATTGGATCAGGGTTTACGAGTCAACAGAAGTGCTCTACCAACTCCAACGCTCCGAGGACGAAAAGAAGATTCCTGTCGGATGATTCTTTGGCGTTCATGGACTTCGCACCGGGCATCAACGGCCTTGGGGTGCGATTAGTCTTGCCCAAACCCCTCAAACTTCATCTGTTTCGCCACCGCCAAAGGAGAACACCCAGACCTACAACTCCGGCTACCCCAAGGGTCAGGGCGAGTATCTTGGCCCCCATGAATAGCCGAGGTCGAGTCTGCTCATACATAGCAAGAACTTGGCGCATGGAAGCATCGTCAGGAAGCCATCTTTCATAACTGCTTGACTCGCTGTTAGCGACGTAGAACCGACCCCTCGGCGCTCCCGAAACACAACCTTGGGCACCAGCGGGGCAAATGCCGATGTGGACATGAGTGGTGTTTCGATACCAGATGACTTGATCCAACTCCGGATAATCGGCGCGATTGACCCAAAACCATGTCGCCAACTGTTCATTGTTCAAACCGATTGGACTCAAATCCACGGCTAAACCGTTCATGTGCTGACTTGATGAACTGCCACCGACCGCTTCGTTTACTGCTGGAGATCGGTACACGGAGGTAACTGTAAAGTCGAATGGAATGCTGTTTAGGAAATCCTCAAGCAAATCCAAGTTTGAACGGTGTGCCGCTGTAGCAGGCATGTTGGACAAACCAAGCCGATCTGCTGTCGCACTGACAGTCAGTTCTTCGAGTGTATAGTCCCTCCCATAGTACACGGTCAGTCCGTAATACCGGGTGTCGGAGAGGTGTAGTTACCGCCTGCAATCCACATACGTCCCGAGTCGTCAATCGTCAGGGCGGGCTTGATTCCAGATTCTTCACCCATCTTGTGAATGTAGAAACTGTACCCATCGCCTTTCTTCTCCGTGGCATAGACCACATGAGTCAAAATACCGATCGGAACGACATCAACTTTGGGGTAATCCGCCGTTCCATGCCGACCTCCGACCAAAGACGCTGCCTTTGATAGTGGCATTGACTTGTATCGGGCGTTCTTCCTGAAATGAGCGTTTTGCAAGAACCGACCGTGCATCCTCTTGGCGAAGTCAGGATGAGAGAAAATGTAGAGGCGTTGGTTGGAGTGTTTTGGATCAAACACAAGATGAGAGCCATTCGCTTCCTTGCGATTCAGCTTGACCACCGTGTCCTTTCGTTTGTGAGGCTCACGAAAATGGAGTTCGACCAAACGGCCAGTCTCAATGACTACACCGTCCGGGCCAATCATTCCATCTACCTGAGCATCTTCCCACTCCGATACTCCCTTGTGTGGCACTCCCCAATGCCACTCTTTGTACGCTTCGGCCCCTTTATCTCCCATCTTATTTTTTGCCCTTCGGCCACAGTAGGATGGCCAAGATAGCGGCACCTCCCAACCCTGCGGTCCAGTAAAACCATGTTTGCTTGTAAAACGGCGTATCTCCGAACCCTGTAGGCAACTGCTTTCCGCTTGCATCAACGTAAGTCCCTGACCCACCGGATGATGACCCACCCGACGTTCCACCACCCGATGATGAACCACCTCCACTGCTTCCGCAGGGAAGTCCGGAGGAGCCCAGCTTTGTCCATGTATTTGGTCCTGCGATACCGTCCGAAGTGACCCCCACTGAAGTTTGGAAGGCTTTTAGGGCTTTTTCCGTACCGCCCCCAAAGTCACCATCTACGGCCAGATTCGACACACGGTACTCATCCAACTCCGTACTGATCTCTTTGTCTCCTTCGACAACAGTTTCTCCGATCTTGTACGTCCGAGATCCGTCCGAGTTGAAACCCAACGATCGGAGGGCAGTCTGAAGGGCCGTAACGGCTGGACCTTGTGCCCCTCGCCGGATGCAAGGCTGTGCTGTGGCTCCGTACATTCCGTAGCCCATGGGTCCAATAACAGCGGGAGGGGAGTGAAAATACATGGTTTAGTCCTTCTTCGTCAGAATGGCGGCGAGCCCTGCGAGTCCTGCGATAGCAGCAGCGGCTTTCCACGGAGAGGGTGTAGGCGCAGCGACTCCTCTGTCTTTCGCTAAAGGAGCAGCAAAAAGTTCCTGCGCTCGCTCAGGCGTAATGAGTCCTTGATCCAAGTAAGCCTGAATCTCTTGGGCAGTCCAATCTCTCCCCCCGGCGTAGTTTCGCCGTGAAGATTGACCACGATTGTTTCTGCATCCACACCCACTCATTTCCGCGCCCTCCACATCAACGCCCCACCAATCAGCATCAACGATCCGAGGCTGATGGTCGGCCAGAACCAAGGCCCATTTTTCCACTTGGTGAGGAAGCCTTCTTCTCCGTTTGCCGGAGCAACTTCATTTTGGGCTTGCAGTTGGAGCGCAGTCCTGCGAGCGTCCGACTGCTCTTTCAAAAGAGACAAAGTGTTAGGCCCTACCTGCCCATCTTGGGATAGGCCGTAGTCCTTTTGGAACTTCTGGACAGCCGCGTAGGTCTTGGAGCCGTACTGCCCCGTGACTTCATTCACGGTGAGATAGTCCAGCACCACAAGTAGATTCTGAAGGAACTGGATTTCTGTCCGACCTTCTCCGGAGTACCCATCGCAGTTGCCGGGTCCGTAAACTACACTTGATCCCTCACACTTGGACATTACGCCTCCTTTTTAGGGAAAAACGCAATCGCCACAGAGATCGCAACCGCTCCAGTGATAATGGCCCAGCCCGGTATTTTCCGTCCTGCACCTTGCATCCCTTTGCAGCGAGGGTCAATGACCCCTTGAGCGTCAGGCTCGCACTCTCCGGAAGTGACTTTCCGGTACTCGTAGCCGCCCCACATGTCCTTGATGTTCTCCGCAATCCCACTCGGCAAGTCTGCCCAATAGTCCGCAGTCTCAGATGGATTCATGTCGCAGAAGGATTGACCCGTTTTGGGGTCCACATGCCGGAGGTGGCTATCCGGAGCAGCGGCGGCACAAAGCATGGCATGAGCCTCGTCACCCGTAACGACTTCCCCGGTGGGGAGTGTCAACAGCCCTCCGGTGTGCTTGTTCTTTTCGATTGTTGCCTTGATCAACCCCGTTGCTTGAATACCGAGTGCAACTGCTGTACCACCAACAAGCCCCGCGAGCGCCGCTTTCCCCGCAACGGCGAGGGTAGGCAGAGCGAAGATTACAAATGCTCCGTATTCACCCGGATTAGGGTGGTACGAAGGACCGCTTGGTCCCATTGGTCCGACAGCGCCATACATTCTATTTCAGCATCCGGAGGAGAGCGTAGGCTCCCACCACACCAGCAACGAGCATGATGGTCTTTTCGTTCTTTTCGTAGAAGTCAGGCTCCGACACCACGGGAGGAGGAGACATCAGTTCAACGTCGGCTGGAAGTTCCGACTCTTCAAAACCCGCATCCTCTGCGGCCTGCTCCTGAAAGAACTCCGGAGGGATAGCCTCGAAAGAAGGGTAATCAAGCAACTGAGGCTGCTGAGTCTGCTCTTGCAAGAACCGAATCTTGCCCACCAAAGCCTGAATGTCCATTTGAACGGCTTTGATCTTGTCGATGCTTTTGAGGCGGTCCTTGTACGTCATCGGAGACAGATCATAAGCGACCAAACGAGCAAGGTATTCGTCGTGAGCCGCTGTCAGGCTGTTGTAGGTCCGGAGCAGTCGATCCAGATCAGCGTACATTTTCTTCTGTTCTTCCATTGCCCCGTTTCCATTCCCTCCGGATTGAACATTGGAGTTGACTATCCCCGGAAGGGTACTCACAATCCTCCGTCGCATCGAAGGAGTCGCGCCATAGCTGGCACCGATCGCTCCGTACCCGTTGTTTACAGGCTGCAAAAAGTAAAATCCACCGTCACCGTATGACATTTCAAACTCCTATTTCCTGCGTTTCCGCAGCACAAAATATGTCAATCCACCCAACACAAGAACGCCACCCACTCCGAGCGCAATCGTACCAGCACCAATCGTTGTGTTCCCGAACTGCATCTGGAACGCCTGCCGTTTGGTTTCTTCTTCTTGGTTTTTCGCGTTGATGTTTTCCTGAGCCTGTAGGTTCGACTCGTTCATGCGCTCCATGGACTCATTCGTTTGCTGGTTTTCCCAATAGCTACCTGCAACCTTGGCCGCTTCTGGAGCAACTCCTTTGATAAAACCTCCAATTGCTTTGAGGCCATCACCAAACCACCCGCCATAAGGCGCTCCGTACCCGGCATATCCAATCTTGGACGGGGTAAAGAGGGTAGGGCTGTAACTCATGTATGGGTAGGCTTCAGGCCCAGCTTGAGCCCGGATTGCCCTACGCAAACTGTTGTTGTGATGGTGGTGTCCTTGTGCCATTATTTACCTCGCTTCGATGCCATGACAGCAATCGCTATGATGGCTCCAGTCGCTACCGTGCCTCCGATGACCCAACCCCAAGGAAACGTCTTAGCGGGTGCTGCGACGGATGATCCGCTTGAACCCCCGGTGCCAATGAGATTGGGAGTGTTGGGGCCGACAGGTGCGTCGTCATCATCCTTGGAGAAAATGTCGGTAACAAAGTCGGTTGCTTGTTCGTACCACTTTGGCTCGTCGTCTTTTTTCGTACTCGAACTGCTTGAACTGCTCGAACTGCTTGAACCTCCCGAACTACTTGAACTGCTTGAACTGGAAGCGGGATAAGGGCCAATCTCTGCATAGATCGCATTCCATGCCGAGCCTCGGGGTCCGGGCGCACCTCTACTCCATCCACCGGGCAGTGTGCCGGAGAGGATAGCGATGTCACCGTTGTCCCACTGGCGATAGCGGTAGCCACCTGCTCCAGACACGTCCCGATGGGCTCCGTATGCTCCGTATGCTGAAGCGTAGGGAGTTCCCAAGTAGCTGGGTGAAGAATGGCGGCTATAAGCCTCCAGCCCTGCGATGGATCCATATCCATTGTAACTCATGCTGCTTCTCCGTCTTTGCGTTGGGCAGCGGCAAGGTTGAAAGCAACCCCACCTAAGAAACGAGCACAAGCGGCCCGTGTTTCGTCATCCATAACTTCCTTCCCGCGCACCTTTGGGTTCCACGTCACCATCTTGGATTCAAGAAAAGCGGCAACCAGTTCAGGTGAGGGCTCGATTCCAGACGCTTTCAGCGTCACATACTGCTCAAAGCCGGACCTCAAGTATTGGCCCAGCTTTGCAACCAGTGGAATGAGTGCGGAGGCGTCAAACTTCATGCTTAGTCTCTCAAGGCTGAGATGAGAACCAGAGCACCCGCGAAGAGGAACAAACTCTTGCCGGGATCTTCATACCATTTTTCTTCTGAACGAAGCATTCCTTTGCCCGGTTGCTCAAGGCTGTCCACCAAGGCTTGTTCTTCCACATTTTCTGCTGCCAACTCCAACTCCAAGTCAGCGATTTCCATGGCCTTTTCTTCGACCTTTTCGATGACTTCGGCAACTTGTTTGGCTTCTTGCTGGATTACCGGAGATGCAGCGGCTTGTGGGTTCACTGCGGCTACTTCTCGGACAACCTCTTGTTCTATCTTGGCAGGCTCAGGCTTCTTGTAGAAATCGGAAGGCCGAATGTGCTTTGCCCAGTAGGACGGAGATGGTGCATACACCGGCAAGTTCCCCGCATTGTGCTGATCCATAAGGAACTTGCGGTAGCGGCGAGACAGCCGCAACCAAAGCTGAACGCGAAGGGCTCCATCGTATCCTGTGCGGAACCACGCAGGAACTTTGTACTTGGCCAGCATCTCTTTTTTCTGGATCGTATCGGCCTTCAAGTTGGCCTCTACTCCGGGGTCCAAGCGGATCTTGCCTACGTCCTCACTGGCAACAAGCCCATTCTCCAACAAGAATGTTTTGAGCGCCAAGTCGTATTGTTTGACTTGACGGAGATTCCCTGCGGCTGCTGCCTTCGCTTTTTTGAGCGCAAGTTCAGCCGCCTTTTGTTGGGCCTGTTCAAGCATAAAAACCTCCACGGTACGACATGGAGCATACCGATGCCGGAGGTTTAGGGCAACGCTTCTGAGCGAACCCGAGTGCTATGTACGGAGTAGACTGTCCGTTTCGTCTTGGAGTCCTTCCCCAAACCGCCGTTGGTAGTCCTCTGACTCGGTGATCGCTAAGTTTGCCTCTGCGTGCATCAAGGCTTCTGCCATCATCCCCAAATACCGCACAGTATCAATCTGACCCAATGCTCCGGCCAACGCCATCTCTGCGCTCAGTACCGTCAAGACCTGTCGAATGTGACCTTCAGAAGCCAAGGCGATTCGCCTCTCACAAGAGTCTTGAATGTACTCTGCGATTTTCTTCCGCGCTTCGGCGTATTCATCTTGGGCAATCTCAACTTTGGTTTTTTCATCACTCATCAGTCCACATACCCACAGAGAATCGCAGCGGCTCCGTAAATCCACTCGAAGTTTTGGATTGGTTGTCCTTCATCACACAGCCGATACGCCTCTCGCCACATTTGGGCTTCGGTGTGCTCTACCTGATCCTTGAAATCCTCAGAGGTACGGCGGGTACGGCCTGTCTGTTCTTCGGACAGCTTTGCAATCTTCTCCGCTCCCACTTCCAATGCCTTGAGCAGCTTGTCGTCCCGTGCCTTCGCGGCCTTCCAACCAATCTGTGCGATTTTCTGCTTTCGCCATTCAAGGGATTGGCAAGCCATACCATAAGCCCATTCTATGCGCTCGATGGTGAGGAAATCTTCAAACTCGATGTGGTTAGTTCCCATTGGATGAGACTATGCCTATGGTGTGGAAATGTCAATGCCGAGGGTCACGTTGCAGCTTGCGGTTTTCTCGCTGTAGGTAAGTCACCTCTACTTTCAGGGCCGAGACTTCACTTTTCAAATCCATGAGAAACTTGAGGTTCTGCTCACGCTCCCGCTCCAACTTCTCTACCCGCTTGATTAGGTCATTGCGGTACTTCACACGTTCTTCCTTTGTCTCTTTCTCGGAGTCTCGTTTGTTCTTGAGTACCGACTCGTAAAACTTGAATGCTCCGGCGGACACCAGCCCAGAGAAAAGTGCGACGATTGCCGCTGTGTTATTAGAGTCCTCCATCGACCCTCCGGTGGGCCAACTCTACCCGCATCTTCACATAAATCCATACCCAAAGGGTAAAGTAAACGCCGGTCACGATCAGGCTTCGTCCAATGTCCGGATTGGCAGCAAACTCCGCGTCAGTCATCACATTGTAGACAAACCGGGTCGTTGAGAAGATGTAGAGCAGAAGGTATGCCCCCACGAACTTCACGCACGATTCCAGCCATGGCAGGGTGAACAGCATCCCCAAAGCCACTACGAAATAGAGACAGTATTGGAAATAGGCCCATTCCATCCCACCTTCGAGGGCCTCGCTGTAACTCATCCACAGAACGCGATTGTTGGCCAAGTCTGCGATGTTCCAGAACAGCAGGAGTGGCTGATAGTCGTGATAAACGAAGATGTCCCGATAGGTGCGGAGATATTCACGGATCTTCATGGAACCCCGTGCTTCTACAACGCCCAATCAAACAAGAAGATGCATGTAATGTTCACGTCGTTGGGCTGATTTGCAGGATCAAAAGAGATGCCTAAGATTTCTCCGGCGCTGAAGGTCGGACGATCAAAAACCACTTGGTAAGATGTGTTGGAACTGGCCATGTTCACGCTTTTTGTCTCAACAGCCGTTGTGTTGAGGTTGGCTACTCCGTTGGATGATTTGTGGAATCCGATAGAGGTCGCACCAGAGGTTGCCGTTGACCGAACCAGTACAGTCAACAATGATCCATCCACGGGAGCAATAAACTTGTTGTTCACTCCCGGCGTACCGTTGCTTCCTGCTGCGTCCCACCGAACATACCGGAGAGAGGTGTCCGTACTGCTAAACTTGGCACTCTTGGCTTGTGGAACTTTCGCAAGGATTTCATCGAAGTAACCCTTGCGCCATTTCTTGCTTGCTTCCCCAAGATCGTAGGTGTTGTCATCATCGGGCACAAGATGGGAATCGAACTCAGCGTTCACCACAATGCTGTCAGTATCCCCGTCACCAATGGTCATCGAGCCATCAACGACCGCATCATCAGTGGTTCCAATGGTCGTTACTCGGCCTGCGGAGATCCCCGTCAGCTTGATCGTAGGCATCAACCTTTCCCTTTGGATTTTCTCGCTTGCCAGTCGTATGAGACTTCATCGTCTACAATAGGACCGCCACCGGCCCATGTTGCACAAGACCGGAGAGAGGCACATTTGAAGTCGTGCATCCAGCAGTACCCTAACTTCCCAGCATACGTCACGGCACCGGGCATACACTTTTCCATGCGAGGAGAAATGTCAAAGGCTACGCAGTTTCCACACCGCATGGATTGAATGTCTTGCAACTGCCCCCGACCTACTCGCTTGGGTGGCATGTTCCAAATCTTAGAGGCCAGTTCTTTCCAGTACCACAGAGAAGGGCGACCGGGATTCGGCGGTCCATACAGGTACTTATCAATCGCAAACTGACGATTCCGGGTGTTGAGCGCCAAGTCCTGCGTAGGTTCAGGGCAAGATGCTCCGTTGCTCATGTAACCAAAAAATCGCATGACTATCCTCTTGTTTCCTTCTTGTAGCGATCAAACCCGCCACTGTAGCCATACTTGAAGTCATCCCAAAACTCCATACGAATCGTTCGTGGTACTTCCTTGTACCCACTCCCCCAATACTTCTTGGAGAACGAGTCCAAAGTAAGCCTCAAGGACCACTTGTTCCTTTCCCTTCTGCCCCGAGGTCGCGGAGCCTCGTAGAATCCGAAGTCATCGTCATACCCTGCCGACGACATGATGTTCTTGCGCCGCCTTCGCTTGAATGGCATGGGATCATCGGAAGCACCAAACTTTGCACGGCGACCCTGACCATAGAGGACCAAAATCTCCGCGTCTGCGTTCTTACGGCGTTTGGGATTCTTTATGATGTGGTAGGGGTATGGTACTTCACCTCCCAATGAATCAGCCACACCGGATACAAACTCCTCGGGATCTTCGCCGTTTCTCCATCCCTCTTTCAATACCTCATCGGCGGGCCTCCGGTAAAGGCGGCTCATCTCAGCCTTGAAGTCGCTCATTGGCCATCCACCACCGTAACTTCTCAGCGCACTGCGAATCCCCGCGTTCCACTCTTTCCATGTGGGGCCGGGGCCTGTTCTGAAGTTATTGCTGTTCCTACGACGGCGGGG
>MDSV01035173.1_pt1 | contig 12053 bp, 5 predicted proteins | sample 810851 | NCBI WGS metagenome assembly MDSV01 (sample SAMN05326640, study PRJNA326480) | marine metagenome | isolation source: seawater | place: Atlantic Ocean: North East | collected 2012 | reverse complement strand
CTGAGACCGATGCCGACGGCGATCCGTTGATCCCGGTCTTCGTTCACAATCCTGAAGGCGGTCAGATCCGTTGGTTTCATGGCAAGCCTTACTATGTGTCAAAACGCGATACGGTCGGCACGGAGACTGCGAGCTATGTGCTCTTCGACGGGGTGAGCACCAGTGAAGCGGCTACGATTACCTTTGAGTCCACTGAGCTTGGCGACGTCTTGGTGGGCTGGGAATTTCCCAACGCATCCATCGACCCGATTGAACCGACCTTCCTTCGGTCCGGAGTGACAGCCGGAGCTCTTACGGCCGGGGCGGGAGTCACGGTTGAGAAGAAGTGGGATGGCGACGACGGCTATACCGCGAAGTATTTTGGCTCGTCCCTGGTCGAGGCTAATAACGATTATTTTTATTGGACGGTGTCAGCGGCAGCAGGGTCCTTGATTTCCATGGATCGTATCCAGTTTTCGGTGAACGGAAACGTCGATGATCCCGTGTATTACGAGATGCGGGTCAGTGTGGATGGTTTTGAAACCTATGAGACGGTCCCACTGGAGCAGGGCGCAATTATTGGCACTGGATACAGCTCCAATGATGGATTTTTGGATACCGGCGATCTGTCCGGGATCGCGATCGCTCAAGAGCAATGGCAGGAGGTCGAGTTTCGCCTGTATATGTGGCATACTGGATATGCGAGTGACCCGCTTGGTCTGGGAAAAATTACCGACATTCAACCGGATAATTTCCCTTCCGAGTGGTATGATGCCATCGAGGATTTTTCGATCTTTGGTTCGGTGACCAGTTCAACCGGAGCGCCTTTGATCCTGCTGACCAAATCGGAGCTGACCGTTGAGGAATATGACAGTGATACGATCGGGGTCGGCTTGAGTGCTGCGCCTGAAAGTCCTGTGACGCTCAACCTTTCAGTGACGTCCTCCACCACGGATAATATTGTAGTGACGACTGAGGATTCACTCATCTTTGATTCCACAAACTGGTCGCAACTGCGCTACCTGAGCTTTTCGGCAGAATACGATGAGAACGATACCAGCGGGCAAGTTGTGTATTCGATTTCGGCAGACGGCTTGGATGCCGTCGCTCTTACTGTGAACGAAACGGATGTCGGCACGGTCACTACGGAGATCGATATCGAAGTCTTTGGCGAAATCGTCAGCTATACGCCTGCAGTCTATGATAGCTCTCAGACAGATACCGGGGTGGCGACCATTTATCGCCGGGAGGAACTTGAGATTGCCGGTAATGGTTGGTTCATGCTCGATCTGACGAATATCGATATTGATGAAGATACCATGCTGTCCTTCGATTTTCAAAGTGACGGTGAACCTGAAATTAACGCCGTAGGATTTGAGACGAACACCAGTTATACCGTGGGGCTATTTTTCCAATTCTGGGGCACTCAAAATTGGAATGCGAATTGGATTGAGGACTACGGGGCGACCAGCCCTGGAGTGAAACACTACGAAATACCGGTCGGAGCGACCTATACGGGCACCTATCGCTACCTCACATTTATCAACGATGACGACGTAGCGAAGACCGCAGTCAGTACCTATTCGAACATCCGCATTTATCAGCGCTCACCGATGACCGATTGGGCGAGTGCGCGTGGGGTCACTGAATCGATGTCGGTCGATAGCAATGGCGATGGCCGCGTCAATCTCTTTCACTTTGCCTTTGATACCAATCCTTTCGGAAACGGTTCACACGAAGGTAAAGCTATCCATACGGTGACCGACGATGTCGTCGACGGCCAAACATACGTTTATCTGACCTTCCCAGTCCGCCTCGGGGCTAGCTTCTCGGGCGATCCTCTGGAGTCGGATCCGGTTGATGGTCTGATCTACCGCGTAGTTTCAGCCACCGATTTGAAAGCGCTCGCCCCGGATATCGCCGTAGAAGAAATCACTCCTGTGCTCTCAGATGGCTTGCCAACTCTCGGCGATTACGACGACGTCTTGGGCTCAGACTGGGAATACCGCAGCTTTCGCATGTCGCTTCCCATCGGCACCTACGAGCGCGGCTTTATCTGGGTTGAAGTCGACGAGTCGGCTGGACGATGACAAAGAGGGAGTTCTTTCAGAACAACGTGCCTACAATAGTTATTCCTCTAACTCTTCATTGCTAGTTTTCAGCGCATCTTTAACATAGATGCCCCAATGTTGGCTGGGGTGATAGTCCCAGCCAGAAAGCATACTAGGGCTTGCGAGTGGATGAAAGCACCATGCCGCCCAATGCATTTGATTTTGTTCGAGCCAAGAGAAGGCTTTATTTGCCCATTCCTGGTTTTTTGCAGTCGCTTCTTTGTTTTCGGAGGACCAAGCGCCTAATTCTGTGATGAATATAGGCTTCTTTGTGGCTATTCGGCTCATACTTTCCATTTCTTCATCGTTATCAGGATATAAATGAAAGGAGTAGACGATGCCGTTCCCTTTTGGGTCTTTCAATGCGTTGTCCTTGAGTATTGTATCCAGAAGCTGTTTGCCGTTCATGGCATCTACAATGATCAGATTCTGGGCACCAGTGGCGCGAATGACTTCGAGCATTCGCTGCATGTCGCTTTGCCATTGATCCCATTCGGAATAGGTCGCGGTATTAAAGACTTCAAAAATGACCGCTGGATTTTCCTTTAAGCGCTCTGCGGCTTCGGCCCAGAAATTGTAGTGTAATTCCACCGGGATCCCATTGTGATGCAGGTCGAGGATCATATAGACGTCTAGGCTGGCGCAAAGATTGGCGGCATCTTCGACCAGCTGTCTGTAGGCGGCACCTCCGTCTTTTTGATAGGGGCCTTTGCCAATCCAAAAAATATCTGAGACCGGTAGTCGAATGACATTGGCATCCCATTTTTCAACGGCTGTTCTTATGGATTCGAAAATATGTTCCCCGTTGGAAACCCATTCCAGACTTGGCACGGAAAGTCCGCGCAAGGTGACGATTTCGCCTTCTGGATTCAGTAACTTATTCTCAAATACTTTTAAGGCCCCAGGCATGTCCTCAATCGCTGGTGCTTCGATCTGTGGTTTGACCAGAGCGGCACGTCTTTCCTGATCCGCTAAGCGCTCTGCTTTTCGGATTCGAATACGTTCGATCAAGGGTTCCGCGGGGATGGGCACCAGCAGCAGATCATCGAATTCCAGAGTGCCCGATTTTACTTGAAACAGGGCGAGGATAATCTCTAGGGATTGGGCAGCTTCCGGGACCAGAAACTCCGTGTTCTTGGTGATCCATCCTTTGGAAGTGCGCTTGAAATAAGGAGGATTTGGGCTCGAGATCCGCTTTCCGTTGGCATCCAGAAAGTTGAAGATGATTCGTCCGTCATGCCATTGTTCTTTGCCTTTTTGAATGTTCTCGAAGCGGGCTCGGCAACTGAAGAAATACGCGTGGTGATTGGATGGAATCGGCACATTACGCTTGAGGGCAATGAGCTCGTCCGGTTTGCGGTAAGATAATCGGAGAAATGAATTGCCGTTTTCCTCTTCGACCATGGAAGCCCCATCAACCATGGGCCAGCCGTCCGGCCAGCCATCGCCATCCGAGTCATCACTGAAGGATCCATTGATTTCAACAACCTCTGTCTCATGGATTGTCAGCATCTGAGCCGAAATCGTGCTTGCGAGAAACCAGAGTAGGGCGGCACTGAGTAACTCAAATTTAATGAGGCGTTTCATGTTGCTGATCTACATATAGGGATTGCCAAAGGATTTGAAGTTTCAATTAGACCTGCGTGAGTGAATGACGAATCTCTCTGACCGAATCCGCCAAGCCCGGGTTTCTAGGGTGCTCCGGCATCGACCAGTAATCGTCCTTGTAGAGCGTCGAGGCCAGTGGGTAGGTGAACACACTTTGATAGGATTGATATGCCTTGTCGTAATCCTCTAGGGCAGTGATCAGCTTGTCATTTTTCACATCGCTGCCCATTCGGTTTATGTAGCCAAGCGCCATGACTTCCCAGCCAGCGGCCACCAGTGTAAACAAGGCTTTGCCGTATTCGATGGAGCTGGTGATGAAGCTTTGCAAGTCGCTGTCACGGAACTTGATTTCAGCAAATATGGCTGCGACTTTATTCCAGATTTGCACCGACTCTTGTTTTTCTCGCAGGGCTTGGTCGAAGCCATTCGTTTTATAGAGATATTCGAAAACAGGTTTGAGTTGATCGAGTCCACCTAAGTGATCATCCCGCATCCAGTTATTCGATGGGAGGCTGAAGAGGTTGCGCTGCGTATCGAAGGATTCGCAGTAGTGTCCCTTGAGGTTGGCTTCGGAGGCCATGAGTGCACATTGACGGAACTTTGTGGCATCTTCATCGGACAGGCCCATTTCCGCTCGGGCAAATTGTAGGAAAATGGATTCCTCGCTTCGTTGCGGAGCGTTGAACCAGTGGCTAATGACATAAGTGTTCAGTCGTGGCCAAAACTCATTTGGAATGTAAGGGCCATACCAGCCGCCGCCGCGTGACCATGTATAAAGTCCTTGGATGAGGGGATGGTTTTGGATGGATGACAGACTTTGTCCCTCACCGTGCTCCACAAATCCGTTGATGAGATCATTCATCACATAGCTTGGGTAGGCACCTTTACCTTCGTATTCACGCTGGCATTGCACTTCTACAATTTGTTCGTGTTTGCCGACGGTGAGGCAGGGGTTGAAATCGACCCAGCGCCAGAAATCAAGAGCGGTATGTTTGATTGAGAAAAGCAGTTGCTCGTGTGGCTCAACTTGGTTTGTGAGCTCCAGATAGATGTCTTTGCTCGCATGAAAACGGGTGGGGTGGCAGTCCCAGGTGCGAAAAATGACATCACGCTGATGACGCACGCAGATGTTTTCGCGTAAAAAGTTCAGTAGAATGACAAATTGTTCCTTCTCTGCATCCGACATCTGAGAGGCTTCGCAGGGGACGGCACCGTTTCCGGTATGGAAAGGAGTGTCATAAAGATAGGTTTCACCTACTCGAATGATGACGCCATCGACTTCGGGGAAGCGTTGAAACATCTCATCAAAAAGCACTTGGTGCACTTCCAAGGTTTTTTCGCGCTTCAGTGAGATCTTCCCGGTTTCGGGATCACAGATTTCATCCTTTAGGCTTTCGACGAGCTGCTTCGGCAGGACGAAGAGGTCGAGGTGGTAATGGATCTTCAATCCGGCCTCCTTGGCCGCTCGGATTTCGCCTTCGATGCGTTTTGTATTCTTATCGAGCCAGTCGCCGGCTTCGCTTCCTTGAGGAAAGCAATCGAGACCCAATGCGTCGAAAGTCATAATGGTATTCAAGTGTTTGAAGACCTGTCCATTATAGCCTAAGTCTGCGAGCACACTAGGACTGCGGAAGTCCGTTTTGAATGGAGCTTCACCCGGGTTTTCGTGAACCATGTCTAAGATGTATTTCATATAAATTCTCTTTTCTGTTCAAGCCGGGTGTGCTTGCTGCTGGGAGTTATTCAAATATTCAGGGATTTGGGAGGGATAAATCACGCAGTTGACGCTTTGGATTCACGGTAACTGCGTGCATGTGCTCGATATAGGCTTCGCGATTCTTAGAAGAGTTCGATCGAGTTTAAAAGGTCTTCTAGTTTGCCTTCGGCCAGTGCGACCACGGTGTCGGCGGCGCCGTAATACATTTTAACAGTTCCGTCGTCTTCGAGAAGAAAGCCGCCCGGGAAGATGACACCTCCGCGGAAGCCTTCGAGTTCGTAGTCGGTTTCAGCACGGAGAAGTGGCTCCCGGCATATGCCAATGACTTTGTTCGGGTTTTCCAGATCGAGTAGCATAAGCCCAGCAATATATTCCTTGACCCAGGGATGTGGGCTCCAGGCGTTGAGCGGCTTGTCATGATTGATTTCGACCGCGTGGAAAGTGGTTAGCCAGCCCATCTCCGTTTTGATCGGAGGCGCGCCCGGGCCGATTTTGGCATTGGCAAATGGGACTTCTTCCGAGGCAAGCAACAGGCGGTGATCACCCCATTCGGTGCCATTGGATGAACTGCTCATCCATATATCAAAGGACTCCTTGCCGCCGTTGAAGTAGAGTGGGAAGGGGCGGTCCAGACGGATCAGCTTTCCGTTCACTCGCTCGGGAAAGAGGACCATGTTACGGTTTTCAGGCAAAGAGATATGAAGCATCTCCCAAGAGCGGAGATTTGGATCGCTGGTCTTGGCGATGCCACCACGCACGCCGTGTTGTGTGTCGAAAGCGAAGCAGAAGTATGCTTCCTGGTCGATCACGGTGATGCGAGGATCATAGACGCGGACGATTTCTTCGTTACCGAAGCGCGCTTCGTATTGATCTTTCAACCACAGGCGGATCGTGTCGCGGTCAAAGACCGGTTCTTCTTCAATCTCCCAAGCGTAGCCGTCTTGACTGCGGGCGAGACCGACACGGGTAAGGCTCGGGATCGGGTCGTCTTTCGGGCCGGAGTCGGTGCGGAAGAGCATTACGTATTCTCCGTTCCATTTGCAGATACCGGCATTAAAGACGGACATGCAGTCCCAAGGAATGTCGGAATCCTGAAGGATCGGGTTTTGGCTGTAGCGTTGAAGCAGTGGTTTTGTAGTCATGGTTGAGTGGTTCGATCAAGGTGGTGGTGGTGGTGGTGGTGGTGGTGGTGGTGGTGCGTTCGATGTAGCGCAGCCTACTTAGTCGGTATAGGTGAGCCAGAAGATGCCGGGCTCCGGTTCACCCAAATCCCTTAATTCTGCTTCGGTGTAAGTGTGTCGCATGCCGCTGGGAGAGTAGACCAGGATACCGGTGATGCGCTCTTCGGGGCGAATGATCATCATGTTGTTGTAGCGCAGCTTCCAATCATCTTCGTTGTTTCTTGTGGCAATTTTATAGATGAGCCGATTTCGTGTGTCTGTGTCGGGTTCAATGATCTCTTCTCCGCCAGCAGCGATCGCAACGCGTTGTTCTCCAAATTGAGCAACGACCGGATTGTTATTCAGATTCAGAATACGTATGGACTTTGGTGGGAATTCCTCGGGATTGCTGTTGTAAAATCTCGTTGCATACGAAGGTATGGTGGATTCTGGAAATTTCGAAGGTCTCGGGGCGATAACCGCCAGTGAGCTGACTGTATTTATTGGAGGGCTCACCGTTGTTACTTTGATTCGTATCGCTTTACCGCTTTCAGTTAATTGGTCTGGGAACTCCTTATAGATTTCGATCTCATCACTTGCCCTAGCTTTGATCGGCTTACTGATTGCGTAGGGGCGCGTGCTTAGATTCTGAAAATCTTCATCCACTTTGAGGTAGTACAGGCCTGGGCTTTCATCGAGGAAGAGGAAGCGCAAATTTGTGTGAGGCTGCTGATTGGATTGTGCCTGCAGTGTCAAGTTGAGCGCACTTAGTAGGCAGAGCGCTGTAAGCAATGGCTTGGTGAATCGTAATGTTTTCATGGTCTCAAATTTCTTCGGGTTCTAACCAGCGGAAGTTAACGATCTGATAGCTTCGACCGAATTGGATATTTGTTGGATCGGTGGCATCGTCGGTTGGGAGGTCGCTGTTGGGGTTTACATAATCAGGAATGCGTTGAACAACAGCTTCGCACCAGGCGCGTCCGATGACTTCTTGGGTGAGTGGGTCACGTGTGTCGCCGTAGCTTCGGATGGTAAATGTATCAGAGCGGCCAGCGAGGGTCGCACCGAGTTTGGAGAGAAAATCGCCCTGGAGTAGATAGCCTGGGAAGCCTGCGACTCCTGCATCGAGGACATAGTCTGAGTCGAGCATTCTAAACTCACTATTCACGCGAGAAGTCGTTTGATAGTCCTCGGCTAGATTAGTTACCTTATTGACAGTTTTATCGATTGCAGCCTGTAAAGCGCCGCTTAGGCCGAGTCCGTATTGGGTGTCATCCTCTCTACGCACGAGGCGTCGGTTGACGAATTCCGCCATGGAGAGGAAGGGGCCTCGAAGCCGAACCTGAAGGACGATTTCTTCGGCTAGTTCCTGAATCTCATTGGGAGTTAGATTTCGAATACCATTCCAGGCATTCTCTGTATTTCCTGCCGCGGACCCGGCGGCTGTACCAGCTTGGAAGAGCGTTCTTGCAAAAGGCGCTGTCAGATTTTCGGGAGCGGTTTCACTGCCGATTTCAACATCACGCAAACTGGATATGACTGCTTTCCACGCGTCGATGGAAGTGGAATTGATATTGAAGGCTCCGTCGATCAACAGATTTTCGGCAGCTTTCCGGCTATTTGCCGATTCCTCGGCTGCGCCATTGCCGCGGAATGCTTCAGTATTATCATAAGTGACCTCAGATTCTTCCCGGAAAGGCACCAGCCGGCTATTGTCAAGTGTATCCGTGCTGAAATCAAAGCTTCCGCTTTGTGGGTAGGTCGAAAAGTAAAAACGATCCCAGAGTATTTGATTAAAAATGTAAGATCCGTCGTAGTTTCTAGAGGTTTCCGATGTACTTTCGGCGAGTAGGTGGCGAGAGACATAGGGGTGTGGGTATGAGTTACTGATGGAGTAGTTGCTTTGCCAGCCGCTGGTGGTTGCGGTCGATTCGTAGATCCCCGAGCGCCACCAAGTACCATTCACGTGTCCTGTGGTGTTGAAATGTTGTAGCTGGCCTAGCGAGCTGATTTTGTGATCGGGGCGTGGGATATCATAAAGGTAATTATTGAAGCCGACCAAAGAGGAAGTTCCAGGGCCACCGATACTAGCTGGAGCCTGGCTTTGGGAGGGACCCTCTCCGAAGTTTAGCAAGCCCCATCGTACAGTATTCAAGTCTTCGGGGAGAGTGACATCGGGCCGGAACATGAGATTGGCTTGAAGGAATTTATTGAAGCTGGTATCACCATCGGCACTGGCGTAGTTTTTGAAATGTGTATAGCCCCACTCCAGTAGGTGTTTTCCTCCCAGTGACCCTTGGTAGCGGGCAAAGAATGAGCGATAATTTGCCTGCATGAAGGGGGCTTGTTGTGGGAGTAGTGCTTCAGGCTCGTCGTCTGTGGGGGCGTCATATAATGTGAGTATGATGCCGCCTCCGAGTTTTTGCCCAACGCTATCAGTTGGTTCGGTGACAAAGCCTTTTCGATCACCGCCCGCTGAAGTGGGGAGGCCGTAGATGTTGTGGATATGGCGTTGAGAACCTGTGAGAGAGCTATCGTCCAGGTACAAATAAGCCTCCAGTGTTTGATCGCTATTGGTGAAGAGCGCGACGTGTGTTTGGGTGGCTGGGATAGTGACGCTTTGGGTCCAACTAAGGGAGGTGACGGGATCAAAGCCTTCATTGACCATCAAATATCTAGGCTTGCTGGAAGCGTTGTCGGCAACGCTTCTAGTGTTCACCGGGATGGATTCGGATGCGCCGTTATAGCCCGGCTGCGTTATATCAAGCGAAAAAATCTGAGCTTCACCGGCAGCCATGCCTTCGGATTGAAGGATGAAGTGTCGGTTGCGCATCTTCAGTGTGGCTTCCAGTTGGTCAGAGCTTGATGAATACTCTGGGTCCGATCCTGAGTAAGTGCCAAACCAGAGGCTAATGCTATCAAGTTTTCCATCGTAGTTGAATTGGTAATCCGCCGGAGCGAGTGGCACGTTATAAGGGTTGGCGATGGTCACCTGTGGAATGGCGCTGACTCTCAAGTCCCAAATCTTGTCGGCTCCAGAATCGGTTACGGCCAACACGTCGATTTTATAAAAGACTTTGATTCCGGTCATGATGGGGACGATCCCATGTTGGGTGCTTCGATGAAGTGTGGGAATTGCTTCGAGCTCTCCGGATACAGAATTGGTTTGAAATACACCGGACGGGCTGTCGGAAAAGAGGTTTCCCATATTGTAGAAGGACCAGAGTTGCTCCCAAGTAGCGCTTAATCGAAGCATACCGTTTGTGGGGTCTTCAAAGTTGCTGGGGATTTCGCCGTAAGCGCTGGCATCATCTGTGATGATACGATTGTAGACGCTTAGATTATCGAGGATATCCACACTATATGCGGCGTTCATCGCAGTGCGGAAATTTGTCTGAGTGGGCTGCCCGAGGATGTAGCTTAAATCTCTTTTTAAGCCTCCATTTTGCATATCCGCTAGCACACCATGTGACCAGAGTGTGAGGTCGTGGTAGTATTCTTGCGTGCTGTCGGTCCAAGTGTTGTCATCCTTCAGATTTGTCCATTGTTGCTGGGAGGCCACTCGCTCGAGAGTAGGGGCGTTGATTGGATACATACCCAGACCATCGCTGCTGATTTGGCCACTGGCATCGCTGGCAAGTGTTTCGATGGAAATGCGCTGCGCGATCGCCTGGCGCTTCCGAGTTGCCAAGTCAGAGCTGTCATCGGCGTATGGGGCGACTAGATTGACTTTGGCCTTGGTCCCCTCGTCACCGACCCACCATGCGTAGCCATCGTTGCCGGAATTGGTGTTCTCAATTTCGACGACGGGTGCCGTGACGACTCTGTCCAAGTCATCTGCCGTTTCAACGCCCGCACTGTTCTTGACTAGGATGGTGTAGGCATTGCCGTTGCTGTCGTAAAAAACATCCCCCGGGGTGCTACTGGTTGTGAGCCCGTTGATATTGTTTGTCGGATGGATCTCGTTCGGTGAGTTGAGGTGGCCACTGACTAGCCAGCCTTCCAGAATTGGAGTTGGGTTATGGGCGGACGGTTGCTCCGGGTTGAAGTTGCTGGTCTTCCCGTTTCTCCATGAGCCGGTCCAGTGGCGGTTGCGATTTGCCTTCCAGTAAGTGTTTAAGTCGCCCTCGATTTCGTTTCCGGTGGATGTTGACGCTACCGTGATAGTGTCGGGAATGATGATGTCGGCGTTGGCGGTGGTGCGTTGGTCGAGACCTGTTGTCTTTTGTAGTGTGCCAAGTGCAATCTGCAGTCCAAGTAAGGCATTTTGTTTAGCCTTTAGTCGAGTTATGACGTTCTCTGAGGCTCTGATTTCCACTTGGGTCAGAGTGCTGATCGATAGAAGCAGGAGTACGACGAGAGCTGTCAGGCTGAGCGCGATAATAAGTACAAATCCGCTACGATTCCTCTCTGCCTGTCTAGTGGGGCGGAGTATGGTCGGATCGTTCGGAATGTGGTTTGCGGGTGGCATGGTTCACGTGTCTGGGAATGATTCACGAAATGCAAATGGCATGTCCTGAGTGTGTGGTGGGCCTGATTAATCAAAAAGGCTGTGTGTCGTGATGTCTGGAGAGGGGAGGATTTGTGGGGATGAAGTTTGGTTCGCTGATTCTGTAGGATATGTCAATAGGTATAGCAATTAACAAGCAATATTTTATATATACTTTAATTTCGTAGATTATACCTGCTTCCCTTCTAGAGGTCAATTTCGATGGGAACATTGCATTATAACCTTATTTATAGGTTATACAGTAGAGCGGAGTGACTGGATCCGTTAAATTTATTAAGAATAGCAAAATGCTATAATTTAATTGCATGTCTGCGGGGATTCCTCTAGCTATGTCTCGTAATGACTTAAAAGAAATCGCTGCGTGACCTTTAGAAAGCTCTGCCTTCCTTAATATTGATATTCGGGGCTTGTGGAGGTCAGGTCAGGCATCACCTGTTTCCTTAAACCAACTCAAAATTATGAATACTCGATCTCGATTCCTCTCTGGATTCCCTCTCATCCGTTCTGCATGCATTGTTTTGCTGCTAGTGTCTGCTGCCAGCTTCGGGTTTGCTCAAGATGGCAATTTGTTCCCCAACGGGGAATTTGATTCGCCAAACAGCGCGGGCGACTGGCCCGCGAAGATCAGCAAGCCCAATAAAGGAAATCATAGCTGGGGGAATGAAGGCGGTGAGCGTTTCATTCGGATGGAGTCCACAACGCCTCTAGAGACGGTTTTACTCTATCAGCAAATCAGCTTGCGCGGCGCGCAGGAAGTGGAAATGACGATCCGAGCTCGTGTGAGTGGATTAGTGAAGGGACCAAAGAGCTGGTTTGATGCTCGAATCATGGGCGACTTTCGTGACTCCGGCAGCCAGAAGATCAAGGATTTCAAGCCGATCACTTTCGGTCGCGATACGGATGGTTGGGTGGAGCGCACAGTGACCATGCCGGTGCCGGATGGGGCTGTTTTTATGGCGATCATGCCT